>JYMV01015135.1_pt1 | contig 30097 bp, 23 predicted proteins | sample 338911 | NCBI WGS metagenome assembly JYMV01 (sample SAMN03354496, study PRJNA234377) | hydrothermal vent metagenome | biome: Deep sea; feature: Hydrothermal plumes at the Eastern Lau Spreading Center, Western Pacific Ocean; material: Seawater | place: Tonga | collected 2009 | depth 2000 m m
ATTTCGATTGGACCACGGCAGATGAAGTAGCCTGGAAAAACTTTTACCGGGTATGGATGTCTTTTTTGAATGATTATAAAAATGCAGGTGGACGAGTGACAGTGAGTTCAGATGCGGGATACACCTATAATCTATTTGGGTTTTCTACTGTGGAAGAAATGGAACTTCTGCAGGAAGCAGGCTTCCACCCGCTTGAGGTTTTTCGGGGCGCCACAAAGCATGGTGCGGAAGCAATTTTTGAACCAAAAGGAGAAGATATTCAGTTTGGTGTTATTCGACCCGGATTACTAGCAGATTTGGCGATTATAGGTGAGAACCCTGTTGAAAATCTCAAGGTCCTTTATGGGACAGGTGCCGTACGGTTGAACAGCCAAACAGCTGAAGCAGAACTGGTTGGAGGTGTGCTCTATACTATCAAAGATGGCATTGTTTATGATGCAAAGCAGTTATTAAAAGATGTGGAAATGATGGTAAAAAAGCAAAAGAAAGAAAGAGGTGAATTGAAAAAACTCGATTGGAAAGATTAATCCATGATACTGACACTTATCACCTCTCTAAGCATTCTTACGCTGATTTTTTCAGCCTTTTTTTTCAAAGATCTGATCAATCATAAAGAGCATTTTGAAACACAAACCAGTTATGTGACCACATCTGTTATCGGTTTCATTACAAATTTTTTTGATACGCTGGGTATCGGAAGTTTCGCACCTCTTACAGCGCTGTTAAGAGGGTTTAAACAAATTCAGGACAAAGTGCTTCCAGGCACTTTAAATGTATCAGTGACCATCCCTGTAATGATTGAAGCGTTTGTTTTTATTAGAATTATTGAGGTGGAGAAGGTAACGTTGTTTTCTATGGTTGTAGCCGCGATTATTGGCAGTGTCTTTGGTGCAACCATTGTATCAAAATTATCTGAAAATATTATTCAGCGTATTATGGGCATAGCCTTATTCGTTACTGCTTTTCTCATGTTATCAGGACAAATGGGCTGGATAAAGGAATTAGGTGTTGGGACAGCGATAGGCTTAGAAGGGATCAAACTCATCATTGCAGTTTTGGTAAATGTTGCCTTGGGGGCCTTCCAGGCTTCAGGGGTTGGAATGTATGCCCCAAGTATGGCGTTAGTATACGTTTTGGGGATGTCACCTGCTGTTTCTTTCCCGATCATGATGGCTTCATCCGCTTTTGCCTTGCCATCGGCATCCATCCGCTATGTGAAAGAAAAAACCTATAACCGAAAAGCGGCTTTGGCCATCACCATTAGCGGAATTTTTGGGGTATTGATCGCAGCCTTTATTGTTAAGTCATTACCCCTGTATATATTAACCTGGTTAGTAATTGTGGTGATTATTTATACGTCGATTACATTGTTAAAAAGCGGCTTTTTGACCAAACCAACTATGAATTAACCGGTTTCCAAGCATGAGTGATTTTGAGATCAAGGATTTACCAGAGCGTACACAGTCATTCTGGAAAATTGCTGGTCCAGGCGCCGTACTGGTAGGCCTTTCCATTGGTGCCGGAGAGATTATCATCTGGCCAAGCATTGTTGCAGAATTTGGCGCCAGTATGGTTTGGGCCGCCATACTGGGTATTTTCCTTCAGTTGTGGGTGAATCTTGAGATTGGCAGATGGACGATTGCAACAGGGGAGACAGCATTCACTGGATTTTCTCGCATATGGCTTGGATTTGGGCCGCTTTTTCTTTTATTAACAGTTATTGCTAATGTGGCGCCCGGCTGGGGTAGAGCTTCAGGCCTTGCACTGAAAGCTTTAATTGTAGGCCCTGCCGGGTATGGGTCAGACACTTTTTGGACGGTCATAACGTTTCTTATTGCCGCTATAATTTTGTTTGGGCCGAATGTCATCTATCAATCCGTAGAGCGAAGTGTAGAAGCACTCATTATCATTATTACTCTAGGGCTTATTAGCATGACCATTGCTATAGGATCATCCGACATTTGGTATACATTGGGTAAAGGGATAATAAACGTTGGGTACCGTGATCCGGGAATTTCAGTTAAGGTGCTATTCAGTGCACTCGTTTTTGCGGGTGCGGGGGGTATTTACAACCTCTTTTACAGTTTTTATCTTCGCGATAAAAATATCGGTATGGGCGCGCGGATACCAAAAATGATCAATCCATTGCGCGGTAAAGGTGAAGCAATACCATCCAAAGGTTTTCTTTTTGAAGAAAATTCTGAAAATCTCAGGCGGTTTTCCGCATGGTGGGATTTTGTAAAAAAGGATCAGATCATCTTTTTCTGGGCACTGAATTCTGTAACTATTATCCTTTTTATATTTGGCGCTTTAGCAGTATTGCATCCCCGGGGGATTGTCCCGGCGGCTGGTACGTTAATTTGGGATGAAGCAGTGGCGTTAGGAGAAGTATGGGGTAATCCTGGCAGAGTTATTTTCCTGATTGTGGGATTCGCAACGCTTTTTGGAACTCAACTTGTAGTTCTTGATGGAGTCAGCCGTACACTTGCAGATATTATTTTCATGAACGTGAAAAAAGCCAGATCTCGGGAAGTAGGTTGGTGGTACATGATCTTTTGCGGCGGCTGGATGGTTTTAGGATGTTTTCTTACCTTCATCATGGAAAAAGTGGGCGTTACTGATCTAGGTTTCATCTTTAATGCCGCCTACGTTGGTGGTTTCACAATGGCTATTTACGTTCCTCTAATACTTTATATGAACCTTAAGTACCTACCCAAGTCAGTTAAGCCGGGAGTTACAGCGATCACCATGATGTGTATTGCGTCTGCTGTATATATTGGATTTGCAATTAGTTCGATCATTTGGGAAATAACGACTCGTTTGTAAGCGCGTATTAAAATCATGGAAAAAATAAATTTGGTTGTAAAGAAAAACATTGGCGCCATATCTATAATCGGGTTGTTTATTTTGATGATATGTTTTTCTGGAGAATCACCAAAGCAGAACACAGGAGATAGCGGATTATTTATAGATCAAGAAAAATTTGGTCAAACGAATGAAGGCGTTAGTGTTGATCTATTTACTTTAACAAATGATAATGGTCTTACGGTCAAAATCACCAACTATGGTGGTATTGTGACGTCAATGCTAGTGCCAGACAAGATGGGTAATTTTGAAGACATTGTATTAGGCTTCGATAACCTCCAAAATTATCTTGATGGTCATCCATACTTTGGAGCTCTTATTGGAAGGTATGCCAACCGAATTGCTAAGGGGATGTTTGAATTAAAAGGAGTTTTATATCATCTAGCTGCCAATAACGGGGAAAATCATCTTCATGGGGGGAATAGGGGATTTGATAAGGTGGTTTGGGATTCTGAACCATTCATGGAAGAAAATGAAGTAGGACTTAATCTCAGTTACCTGAGCAAAGATATGGAAGAAGGCTATCCAGGAAATCTCAATGTCAAAGTGACCTACAGATTGACAAATGAAAATGAACTAATAATCGATTATTTTGCTGAAACAGATAAGGCCTGCCCGGTGAATCTAACTCATCATAGCTATTTTAATTTGACGGCTGGGAAAGAAAACATTCTAAACCATAAGGTTATGATCAATGCCAACAGTTATGTTGGCATTGACAAAAATCTCATTCCTACGGGAGAAATTAGTGATCTAATTGGAACTGAAATGGATTTTACTCTGCCGAATACTGTAGGCTCAAGAATTGACAAGGTAGATGGAGGATATGACCATTGTTATGTTGTAAATAAAAAACCGGATGATATGAGTCTTATTGCCAGAGTTCATGAGGAAACAAGCGGTAGAATTATGGAAGTTTATTCCACCGAACCAGGCGTACAATTTTATTCTGGAAATTTTCTTGATGGCAGTATCAGAGGGAGAAATGGAATTGTATATGAGAAACATTTTGGGTTCTGCTTAGAAACACAGCATTTTCCCGATTCACCTAATCAAAAAGATTTCCCGTCAACAATTTTATACCCTGGGGAAAGCTATACTTACTCTACCATTTATGAATTTTCCGTAAAGTAAAATATACTTGATTCTCTAATGCTTTCTATCACTATACATAAAATAATTCCACGAATATTATTTAAAACCGGTATCAGTCTCCTGCTCTTTTTCGGAGCAATATTATACATATCATGCGAAAATTTTCCTTGGCAACAAAAGATCACGGTGGGGTTTATTTATAATGATATTAATAGGGAGTTGGAAGATGAAAAAAAGGCTGCGATTGAATTCATCAAACAAAATAAAAATCTGGGTTTAAAAACTTTTACTTTTGGCCAATTAGGTAAAACAAAAGACATCTTGAATGGTATAGATGTTTTGTGGTTTCACAGAGTTGATACTGCGCACGCACCAAATATAATTACAGAACCTCAAGTTCTATCATCTTTGAAAGACTTTGTTCAAAAAGGGGGAAATATTCTACTGACCCAAGATGCTTTTCCTTATATCGTAGATCTTGGTCTCGAAACTGAAAGGCCTCAAATACGATATACAGAAGTTAAAGATGGTGGCTATGGACGTAAGATAGGGTTACATGCTTTTAGAGAACACCCTGTTTTCGATGGATTATTTGGAGGTGCAAATATATACAATCCTTATCAAGACGTCTTATGCCGTCAAAACGGATACTTCGATGACAGTTTCCCAAAGAATGGGAAAGTCATAGCTGTTGATTGGTCGTATATACACTTAAGAGAAAACTCGAAATTAATGGTGGAATATGAATACGGCAGTGGAAAGGTAATAGCCGTTGGTGCCTATGTCTATATGGCGGAATCAAACTATCATAAAAACCATTTGAGCCTATTTCTTGAAAACATCTTTAATTACCTGGCGGAACGAAAAGAATTTGAGAAGAAATACTACTGGGACTATCAGCCAAACTTAATCCGACATTTCGAAAAAAATACGCCTTCCATTGACATACCATCCTCCAAAGTATGGGATAAAAGCCCTGGATCAATTACCCTTTATTCTCGAGATGCATCCGAGGATTTCTGGGATATTGCCGGACAGCGATTGGTTATTATGGGAAAGGAAAGAGGGGGTATAGAAGAGATTTGGGCACATCCATTGATGGCTCTCAGAGATTATGAGGTGGGAATTCAATTTACCGATAACGATAGTATTCTTTGGTTAAACAATCAGAATCCTGAACTAGAAATTCGCCCTGAATCAATTACGAGACAGTACAAGTTTAAACGGGCATACCTAAAAGAAATCGTTACCACTTCGATTGATCAACCAACAGGTGTCATCCATTATGAATACCGTGGAGTTTATTCCGCAAAGATGGTTATCAGGTTTAAATCGAATATGCGTCTTATGTGGCCGTATTCCCAAGAAGTGACTGGGAACTTGTTCTATACTTGGGACCCAGGCATGAACGCGTTTATCATTAAAGGCGGAAATAAAGAATTTGGCCTAATCCTAGGTTCCAATAGTCGCCCAAATCAACACGTGATAGGTCCTTACAATGAGGTAATAAAGTCGGATACTCTTTTGAGGGGAGTAGAGGGAAAAAACTTTCTCGTATCAGGGGGACTTGAATTCAACCTAGAGGCGAATGACAACCTTGATATGATTATTACGGCATCCAATGAAGGGTTAGTTGAGTTGGAGAAAAATTACAAGGCAGCTATGATTAATCCTCAAGCAATACATATTGAAGCAATAGAATCTACAAGAGGTTTTTTGGCAGAACATACACAGGTTATAACACCAAATTCTGTTCTGAACGAAGGTTACAAATGGGCACTTATCGGAGCAAACCGTTTTTATGTTGATACGCCTGGTTTGGGCCAGTCACTAGTTGCTGGATATTCCACCACTGCCACTGGTTGGGATGGTGACCATCAAATAAATGGGCGTCCCGGATATGCCTGGTATTTTGGTAGAGATGCCCAATGGAGTGCTTTTGCACTTTTGAATTATGGTGATTTTGAAAAGGTAAAGTCGGTACTCAAAATCTTCCAGGATTACCAGGACTTGAATGGAAAAATTTTCCATGAACTTTCCACTTCAGGGGTAGTCCACTATGACGCTGCTGATGCGACTCCGCTGTATATTGTACTGGCTGGACGATATTTAAAACATTCTGGAGATCTTAAATTTATTCGGAAGAGTTGGCCATACATAAAAAAAGCTGTGGATTTTTGTTTTTCGACCGATACAAACAGTGATCATCTCATAGAGAATACTAACGTTGGCCATGGCTGGGTTGAGGGAGGTGGTTTATTCGGATCACGATCGACTCTCTACCTTTCTTCATGTTGGGCAGAGGCTCTCAAAGAAGTTGCATATATAGCATCATCACTAGGTTACACAGAGCAGTCTTTGGAGTATTTGAAAGAACATGAGATTGTAAAAAAGATTATCAATGAGGAATATTGGAATGAAAAAGACAATTTCTTCTATCATGGCAAGAATATCGATGGAAGTTTTAACCCGGAGGTAACAATCTTGGCGGCAATACCGCTATTGTTCAACCAGATAGAAAAAAATAAAACATCTCCTGTGCTGGGAAAATTTGGCCAGAATGGTTTCTCTTCTGATTGGGGCGTACGAATTGTGCTAGAAGAAAGTGAACTGTTCAATCCTAGAGGATATCATACGGGGAGTGTATGGCCTCTTTTTACTGGATGGACGGCTCTCGCAGAATACAAAAATGGCAATTCCAATCAGGGATATACGCATATGATGAATAATCTATTGGTCTATCGATACTGGGCCAAAGGATTTATTGAGGAGGTATTGAATGGTCTAGAGTACAAGCCGTCTGGTGTATGTCGACACCAGTGCTGGTCGCAAACAATGGTTTCCCAACCTATCCTTGAGGGAATGCTGGGGATGGAACCGAATGCTTTCGAACATAAAGTTTCACTATCACCAGGTTTACCGGTTAATTGGGATTCCTTAACTGTTAACCATATCAAGATCGGAAATCATAACCTGGATTTTAAGATGAATAGGATTGGGGGAAGAACTACATACCAATTTACACATAAGGGAAGACGACCATTATTATTGGCATTTTCCCCCTTTTTTCCTCCGGGAACTAAGATCCATTCAGTCAAATTAAACGGCAAAGAATATAAAACTCAGATGGGTGCAAATAGTCTTCAGACTCATCTCAAACTCAATTTGGAACTGAAAAAGTATGCAACTGTTGATGTTGAGCATTCTGGTGGCATTGATGTGATTCCGCTGGTACCAAATCCAAAGCCGGGATATAAATCTAAAGGCTTCAGATTGTTAAGCACAGAATACAAGGCAATGGAATTTCTTATAGAATTGCAAGGTCAAAGCGGGTCAAATGAGGTCATTGAACTGTATTTGCTAGATAGAGAAATTAATCGAGTCGATAACGCAAAATTAATAGATCGAAAAGGCAACATTCACAAACTTGCTGTAAGCTTCAGAAAAGACAAAACGAGGTATGTCAATGAAACTGTTAAGGTATTGCTCAAATGAAATTTCGTGTTCGATCAAAAATTAATAACCGAGTAAAAATATTTACCAAGATTATGATTTTGTTAACCGCTACCATTCAGGGACAATATTTGTCAAATCTCAATGGTAATAAAAATGACGCCATTTTTTCGACATATGCGGCACCTCTCTCCCGGTCAGCATATAAAATTGATCAAGGTTATCATTTGGTATGGTACCGATCACAAGATCCGGTCATTTTCAAAAGTGAGAAAGGTGGAAGTTTGGGTTTGGCGTTCAAATTAAACGATGATTACAGAAATAGACTCTACCAGTTCTATGCTGAACCAGTAATAACTGCCACATATAGCGACATGGTCAAGTTCTATTATTACCCTTTTCAAAATGTAAGGGTTAATGTTTTCTTTGCCGTTTATTCATCTTCTCTAACAATTATTCAAACCGAGATCATAAACGAGGGCAATACTGCAATTGATTTAGGGATATACCCTTATTACAGTCATGGTAGTCGGCAAATCGATAACATTCAAATGGTTGATTCCCAGGCTTTTGGATTTGAATTTGTTAATAAGCGTGATTCATGGATGAATAATCACGATATCCCTTTAATAGAAAACCTAAAAAGCATCTATTTCATTGATAACCCGACCCATGAGAAAGGCGTGTATGAAAGTGAAAAATCATTTTTAAATCGAATAAATGATTTAAAAGATCCCGTTGATCAATCGGTGGGGAAGTTTCTCGTTTTTGGGAAAGATTTATTTCTGAATCCTGGTGAAAAAAAGTCAATAAGAATCGTGCGTGGAATTGGTGATGCACAAGAAAGTTATAATCAGCTTTTAACTAAATGCAGAAAGATGGTTGAAATTAATTTGGAGAATATCATTAGAGATAATGAAAAGACATATTCAAAGATTCCAGTATTGAACTTTTCCAACAAAGATTATGAAAATCTCTATTGGAACGCTTTTTCATTGATCAGGCAGTGCATCATGCCTCCAGAAGGAGCTTCTAGCTATAACTACTACGTCTTTTCTCGTGAGCCGAAATGGGGATGGGGATATGGCGGGCAGGTTTTTCACGAGAGTCTAGTCATGTTGGCTTATGCATACATGGATTCTGAAAGCGCTATGAATTCACAAAGGGTTTATATGGAAAGACAATGGCCAAACGGTTACATCAATTACAGAACAGGCCCCTACCTTGATGAACAGATTGCGCACAACGGAGATTTCACCTCATCAGCTCCTTGGTATAATTATCAGAACTACGAGATTTTTAAGATTACTGGTGATAAAAAGTTTTTGGAGCAGGCATACTCTTCTGGAAAAAAGTTCTACAAATATTACAGTTCGAGACGGGATTCTAACAAAAACGGCTTAAGTGAATGGGGTGCGCATGCGGTGCTGGAGAGCGTTCGGGATGGACAGGTAGCTGTATGGGACCGTGTAGGCTGGCCATCCAATTTTGAAGGCCCAGATATAAATGCAATGATGGTTATGGAGGCAAGGGCGCTTTCTAACATGGCCCAGGAATTGCAATACAATGATGAAGAAAAAGAATGGGATTTGATTTCAGAAAGTAGACGCAAATTGATTAATCGTTATCTTTGGGACAATAGAACTGGCTTTTACTATAACGTCGACAAAAATGATTTAGACTTCTCGTTCAAGCACAAGGATGATTTAAAGATTAAAGAGATCATCGGTTTTCTCCCGCTGTGGGCGGGTGTGGCTACCAAAAAACAAGCAAATGAGCTTTTAAAGGTTATGAAGGATCCCAATGAATTCTGGAGACCTTTCGGAATTCCCACTTTGACTGCAAAAGATGAGTATTATAATCCAATAGGATATTGGAACGGACCTGTATGGATCCAATGGCAGTATCTTATTTTTAGAGGCTTACTTGATTATGGGTATGAGGATGAAGCTGTTGAACTAGCGGAAAGGGTAATGGATAATGTAATCCACCAGTTGAAAGTGGATCACAATTTCTGGGAATTCTATAGTGCCGATGACTACCAAGCGGGTTGGAATAAAACCTATATTTGGACTGGAATCGTTGCAAGAATGTTAATCGATTTAGATCAAATTGATTAGTTTTTAATATCGTTTCGGGATTAAGGGCGACTATAAATTATTAGTAATGATTAAAAAGAATTCACTAACAATCAAGTGCCATCATCGGCATCTTAAGTTGCGGTATTAGCCGCCATTATGGGAGAAATAATATGCGTAATCCAATAGCAGTTTTTATATTTCTAGTTTTTTCAACAACTGCATACACACAGGAATCTGTAACACTGGCAGATTATGAGCGAGCGGAACGTTTCTTAAGTAAGAACACGGGCTCGCTTGTGTATCATGCAAATGTTAGTCCAAATTGGCTGGACGACGGCCGCATGTGGTACCGGAATACGATCGCAGATGGGGCGGAATTCATCATTGTGGACCCAAAAGCAAAAACCCGTAAGCACGCTTTTGACCATCAGCGCCTTGCCGATGTACTTTCGAACAATGATACCACTTATCAAGCTTTCGGTCTTCCATTCAGATCTTTCGAATTCACAAAAAACGGCCGCGCCATTTCTTTTGATGTTAAAGATAAAACCTATACATGCAACCTTCGAAACTATGGTTGTACCGATAAAGAAAATAAAAAAGGTGCCGCAGCTGACACGTCACCCATGGCTAGTTTCCGGCGTGGGCGCACTCAAGTGTTATCACCAAATGGGAAACTGGCAGCTTTTATTCGCGACCATAACCTCTGGGTCCGTAATGTGGAAACCAAAAAAGAGCGGCAGCTCACTTTCGACGGAATTGAGGATTACGGTTACGCGACAAATAATGCCGGATGGACGAAAGGGCCTGGCCCGGTGGTTCTCTGGTCTCCAGATTCTAAAAAAATAGCCACCTTCCAGCACGACAGTCGTGGTACAGGGGAAATGTACATGGTCTCCACAAAGTCCGGCCATCCAGAACTGTCGCAATGGAAATATCCTCTTCCAGGCGATAGTCTCATTTTTCGTATCAGTCGTGTGGTCATCAATGTCAAAAATGCCAGTATGGTTCGGTTGAATATGCCGCCCGATCAGCATCGCAGCACGAGTGATGATCATATTGCGGGCAGGGGCGGTACATTTTTAGATGTGAGATGGAGTAAGGACGCAAAACATCTGGTATTCGTATCCAGTTCTCGAGATCATAAAGAGGCGCAGCTGCGTGTGGCTGACACGAAAACAGGTAAAGTACGGGATGTAATGAAGGAAGTACAAGAGACCTATTTTGAATCGGGTGACGGTTTCTCCAACTGGCATTATTTATCAAAAACCAATGAAGTAATCTGGTTTTCTGAGAGGGACAATTGGGGCCACCTGTATTTGATTGATCTGAAAACGGGAAAAATTAAGAATCGCATTACCCAGGGCGAGTGGGCCGTACAGCAGGTACGGTATGTGGACCAAAAGAAGCGAAAAATATACTTCTCCGCAGGGGGAGCATCAATATAGATGGTTCAGACCTTAAATTGCTCACACCGGAATATGCCCACCACACCGTCACTTTTTCTTCGGAATACAAGTATTTCATTGATAGCTACTCTACGCCAGTTACACCACCCATCACGGTACTGCGCGATATGGACGGTAACCAATTGGTGAAGCTGGAGCAAGCTGATATTTCACGGCTGGTAGCTTTGGGATGGCAACCACCTACCCAGGTTAAGACAAAAGCACGGGACGGAGTAACAGATATTTATGGCCTATTGTATAAGCCGACCAAGTTTAATCCAAACAGCAAATACCCGGTTTTGAATCCACTTTATCCCGGCCCCCAATCAGGTAGTGTGGGCAGCCGCAGCTTCAGGCCATCCCGAAGTGATAAGCAGTCTGTAGCTGAATTAGGATTTATCGTCATTGAGGTTGATGCAATGGGAACACCCGGGCGATCAAAATCCTTTCATGATGCATACTACGGCAACATGGGCGATAATGGCTTGCCGGATCAGGTTGAGGCGATTAAACAGTTAGGTGCCCAGTATCCATGGATGGATCTTGACCGCGTTGGTATTTACGGCGGTTCCGGCGGCGGTTTTGCTTCCACAGGAGGGATTCTTCGCTACCCTGATTTCTATAAAGTAGCGGTCTCAGGTTCCGGCAACCATGACAATGCCACCTATGAGGACGACTGGGGTGAAAAATGGCAGGGGATGCTTATTAAAAATGAAGACGGCAGCACCACCTATGATAACCAGGCGAATCATCTCTTGGCAGAGAATTTAAAAGGCAAGCTGCTTTTAGGTCACGGTTCTTTGGATGGAAATGTTCCGGTAAATAATACACTATTAGTGGCAAAGGCATTGATGGATGCAAATAAGGATTTTGATTTGCTCATATTCCCCAACAAGGGCCATGGTCTTGGACAGTATTGGATGCGCCGCAGGTGGGATTATTTTGTGCGGCATCTAAAAGGTACAGAACCACCAAAGGAATTTGAATTTGGACAGCAATCAAATCACTGAAGATAAATAAAACATGCATATTTTCACTTTTTGTTCCTTAGGTATTGCAATGTTGTTACCGGTGGGTGCTCAGACTCATGAAGACGAGCAGCCCATTATTAAGGACAAGTGGGTAAAACGGGTAAATGAACTTGTGGGCGATCATACAGCCCCAGAGCCGGACGAGGGTAGCTATGGCATGGATTCCAAGACAGGGAAATTTATCCATCCGAAAGCAACCTTTCATACCTATGAGAGCCATCCTTTTGATGGTTTACTAGATTACTGGGATACAGAGCAGTATATCAAAAATATGAGGGTGGAAGCCTATTATCCAATTACTGTGGAGCCTTATCATACCTGGCAGAATATGGTAGATTTTGATGGACGCCGTTATCTTTACCAGTATGTGCGCCGTGATTTGAAAATTTATGACATTACCAATCCGAAAGATGTGCAATTGTTGCTCACCCGAGGCCATACCTGGGGGAGCAATGGGCCGGATGATGAAGAACAGAACCCCTACCCGAAAGGAGATATGTTTGGTGCTGCATCGATTCAATGGAATGAAAAACTGGGAAAATATATCATGGTTCAGTCTTTTGAAATTCAGCGTTTTGGCGTGCTGCATGATAAACAAACCGAGCCAGATAAAGTAGACAGGATCCGTCATGCCGACCACCTAAAAGGATTTAAGGTTTATGAGATGAATGGCCCCTTGCCCCAGGATTGGAATCTTATTGCGGAACGCACCACAGATGTTACCCATCCCAATGCGCCGTTAGGGCAGCAGCAGGGATCAGGTGTGCGCGATATTCCAGCTTACTTCGGCGGGGATATCATGTATGTTGCCGCGGCGCCAGATGCAAGCTATGCATTGACCGAATACTCAAATGATTTGTATTCCGCGGGATACCAGTCTTGGGATATGTCGAATCCATCCAATCCAAAATTTCTCAATCAGCTGACTGTTCCCGGACAAATTGCTTTTGATGAAGCACATGAAGCGGCTTATAAGGCTAATCCACGGGCCGGTAATCACACTTCCTGGATGGGCGCTCGCATGTCCTTGTTTGTGCCAACACCAGTTGAAGAAGGGGGTACATACGGTTACGCAGCTATGGGTGGGTTGGGTTTTTATGTTGTGGATATTTCTAATTCCAGTAACATGAAAGTGGTTGGCCACTTGAATTTCAAGCCCAGTGTTGCTGGAACAGAAGGTGACTTTATCGATGTTTCTCAAGTGGAGAAAACCGGTATTGTTTATTTCAGCGGTTATCCATTAAATGAGGATTGCTTCGAACCCTATAAAGATGTACATATGATTGACGTTAGCAATCCTCAAAAACCGGTAGCGCTAGGGGTATTACCGCGGCCTACACCGCCTGCAGAAGCAAAATTTACTGATTACTGCCAGCGTCGCGGGAGCTTTGGTCCAAAACGTACTGGATACTATACCCAACCCGGCAGATCCCGGGAGGGGGTTTTACCGTTTAACTTTTACAATGCGGGCTTGCAGGTATTTGATGTTAGTGATGCAAGTAATCCAAAAATCTCAGCCTATTTTGTGCCGCCATTTAATGAGGCGCGGGTAGTGGAATACGCTCGCGGCAATCTGTCCCACGGAGTGTATGTGGAGTATGACCGTAACCTGTTTTGGTTATTTACAAACCATGGTTTTTACGTGCTTTCCAGCCCAGTCCTGGGCAAGCCAAGCTTTGAAGCACCAAAAGTGTCTTGGCCCAGACAAAAATGAGCCAAAGAGATAAAAATACTACATTGAAGATTTGGCATAAGATAGAAGGAAAATAAATTGCTCGATGTCATCATAAAAAGGTTTGATAATCCTGATGAAATCAGAAAGTTTAATAAAGGCAGCTTCGAGATTGTAACCTTGTCGGATATGACCATAGGCAGGGCTACCTACGCACCTGGATGGAAGTGGTCTGTGGATGTTTCCCCCTTAGCGGACACAGAGTTCTGTGAGGTAGAGCATCTGGGCATGGTGCTGTCTGGCAGCGCGACGGTAGCGTTTAAAGATGGGAAAATACATACATTGGAAAAAGGGGATATTTTTTATGTTTCACCTAAACCGCACGATAGCTGGGTTGTAGGTGATAAAGCATATGTTTCACTCCATTTTTTGGGAGCGAATAAATATGCGGATTAAAGATGTCTCTTTTATAAATCAAAAAGCCCCTGCAAAACAGGGGCTTTTTAGCATCAATTAAATTGCTAATCCTCTTTCTTCCCAGGCTCCCGGACCCAGGACCGGCGTTCGGCAAACCTCTTTAATTTTAATTCAGCCCATTCATTTACAATTTTTTTCAGCATGCCCGCATCGGGGGTATCTGCCCCTAATTTTTCGTCAATTGTACTGGTTAATTCGTCACGTTTATTTTGCACTTGATATGCACTAAGCACATTTTCTTTGGCCCATTCATCTCTTTCTTTTTTACCAGATTCTTTGGCTGCGTCGGCTTTACCCACCCGGTCTTTTCGGCCAGCAAGTATGATGATCAGAAAAACAACAAGAACAATGAGAAGGGTAAGTAGTTGATTCATATAGCTATCCTATTGCAGCATTGCGGGGATTTGTAAAACTGTGCCCCAGTAAAAGATGACCATGGCAGCCATGACCAACAGGGCTGCAGGCCAGGCCAACGTGGCCATACGAATAAAATCTTTTGCTTCTAACTGACCGGCAGCGTACACGATGGAACTGGCCGGTGTCCCAATGACCAGCCAGAAGGCCAGTGAAGTAGAAATAGCCAAGCCAACACCCACCAGCAATGGGTTTGTGCCTGATGTGATAGCCATGTCCAGCACCACAGGGCCCATAACTGCTACGGTTGCACCAGCACTCATAAGATTGGTTAGACTGGCGCCAATTGCAACCACCAGAAGAATCAGGGCTGTGCCGGAATTGATTCCCAGGGGTTCCAAGGTGTTAATAATGCTATCTGCCAGCCATCCAGCTGCACCGGATGTTCGAAAAACTGTTCCAAGGCTAATAGCGCCGGCATAGAGAATGATGACGCCCCAGCTGACACTTTCCTCGTAATCCTTCCAGGATGTGAGGCCCAACAGCATATAGAGGACGGCTCCAAAAATGGCCACACCGCCCAGGCCCAGCGAAAAGCCCAACAGACTCTTGGTGATAGATTTATCCGTGATCCACATAAATACTACCATAAACATAATGCCCATGACTAGCCATTGTTTCCCCGTCATTTTTCCGTGCTTGCTTAGGTCACTTTTCAAAATGCCCACCGCTTCGGAAAGGTCGCTGACCTCCGGTTTAAATAAAAGAGGTAGGATGAAGGACATGAGAGCAGTCATGGCGAGAGTATAAAATACTCCCATGGACATCCACTGAAAAAAAGACACTTCCACGCCAACGTTGGATAGAAAGCCGATCATAATAGCATTTCGGGCGCCACCAGAAGGACTCATAGGCGCGCCGATCATGCAGCCAATAGCAATAGACATCATCAACAGTTTTCCCAGGTTTGGTGCCGGGGTATTTTTATTGGTCAGGGTATAGAGCGCTACTGCGATGGGGATATACATTGGTGCGATAGAAGCTTCATTAATAAAAGCCGATGGAATAGCCGTTCCCAAGAGCAGGCCTACCACAATCATGCGAGTATTCGTTCCGCAAATATTCATCACCAGCATGCCGATGCGCTTATCCAAACCGTATTTCACTAAGGTGGCCCCAATGGCCAGAGAACCAGCGATAAACCATACTGCATCGTGAGCATAGGTGGACACGATTTTGGACGGCTCTGTAATACCAAAAAATAATTGAACCAGCCCAATTAGCAAGGCCACTGCGGGCATGGGAATAGCCTCAGTGGCAAAAAAGATTACACACGCAGACAAGAGGGCGATAATGATTTGGACATTTTTTGCATTGGCAGCGATTTGATCGGCACTCAAGTTTTGTCCCATAGCGGCCGCCTTCTCTATCATACTAGTAGGCGTCGGAATCACAAAACCAATTACGGCAAACAGAGCAAGCCCCACTGCCAGCCATTTAAAGTTGGTTGTTTTGGAAAATCCGCCCGAGTTATTCTGTTCTTGGTCAGCCATTGGTTAGGAAAAGATGAGCATAAATATCATTAAAGTCCAAGGGAAAATTTCTTCAATTAATTTCCAGTACCGGTTTGCCCAGTACATCCATTTTTGGCGCAATGCCCAGCCCCGCTTGATCTGAAGCGCTCATCCGCCCGTTGTCCCGCTGGGGCGCGCCATCAGCAGTGGCGACAGTAACGTAACTATTAAAGTCGGTAGCAGTAAAAAGGAATTCAGTGGGGGTACTATGGGCTAGGTGAGCAATTGCAGCAGTGGTAACATCTCCGCCCCAACTATCTTCAATCGTCATGGCGATTCCTAGCTGTACGCAAAGATCTCGTGCCAAGGCTGCCTTGGTAATGCCGCCAAATTTACTGATCTTGATATTGACCACATCCATGGCACCATCGCTGTGCCCACGGACCAATACATCAATACCATCAATAATTTCATCCAGGATAAATGGGTGGGAGGTTCGCTCACGGATAGAAAGGCATTCTTCATAAGTTGCGCATGGTTGTTCAATATATACATCTACGTCATCCACGGCACGGACGACTCGGGCCGCTTCATGCATCAGCCAACCCGTATTGGCATCGGCTACAAGTTTGTCTCCTGTTTCCAAGACTTCTGCCGCTAAGCGGATTCGGGCAATATCCTCATCGGGATTCCCGCCAACTTTCAACTGAAAGCGTCGGTATCCTTCATTTCGGTACATTTTCACATTTTCAGCCATGGCTTCCGGATTACCCTGAGAAATCGCCCGGTAAAGAACAAAATCATCCCCCCAGCGGCCACCAAGCATTTCGCAAACGGGCATTGCCGCCATTTGGCCTTTGATATCCCAACAGGCTATATCAATGGGTGATTTCACGTAGGGGTGACCCTTCAAACAGCGGTCCATGAGTTGGTTGAGCTTGGATGTCTGGGTTGGATCCTGACCGATGAGATGAGGACCCAGTTCCTTGATTCCAGCCCGGACGCCACCGGCATAGGCAGGGAGGTAGAAGGGCCCAAGAGGGCAGCATTCGCCATAACCTACATGGCCATCATCTGTTTCTACAGCGACAATGGTGGAATCGAAAACTTCCACCGATTTACCGCCAGACCATTTGTAGGCTCCTTCATGCAGGGGCAAATCAACTTGATATGCAAGAATTCGTTTTATTTTCATGGTATTGCTGACTGATTGTTTTATTTTTTATGATAAAGTCTGGTAAGTCCTCGGCCTAAATTAACCATTAAGCTAATACGAGAATCTGATTATGACAATACGCACCTTCAAATCGTTTTCAATTGTTTTCTCCCTCCTATTATGGATCTGCGCGTGTGAGCAGTCGCCTCGAAATATTGCCCCGGTTAGTAGTTATGAAAGTGTGGCCAGCAAACTGCACGATGCAATTGAATATGAAATTACCAGCAAAAATTTAAATGCCATTTCCATTGTGCTGGTAGATGACCAGAGAATTGTGTGGTCCCAGGGCTTTGGCATTGAAAGCAAGAAAACAAAAAAGCAAGCTGATGCCCACACAGTTTACAGGGTAGGATCGGTGTCAAAATTATTCACTGATATGGCCATTATGCAGCGTGTGGAAAGCGGAGAAATCGATCTGGATGCAGCAATCCAAACCTATTTACCGGATTTTACGCCAAAGAACCCTTACGGCAAGCCCATTACCCTGCGCCAGTTGATGTCCCATCGTTCCGGACTGTTACGGGAGCCTCGGCTAGGCAATTATTTTACTGATGATGAGATCTCATTAAAAAGAACTGTTGAAAGCATTATTCCTTCTACACTGGTCTATGCACCGGAGTCTAAAATCAAATATTCCAACGCGGCCATCGCCGTAGTGGGTTATACCTTGGAGCATCTCTATGGTCAGCCCTATGTCGACTATATGCAGGAGCATATCCTGGACAGGATTGGTATGGACAACAGTGCCTTTGCGCCCAATCGCAGCATAAAAGCAAAACTGGCCCAAGCCACGATGTGGAGTTATGATGGCAGGGAATTTCCTGCGCCGACATTTGAATTGGGGATGATTCCTGCTGGGAGCCTTTATGCACCCATGCTGGACTTAGGACAATTTTTAATCACATTATTTAACAATGGACAAGGAAAGAACGGCCAAGTAATATCCAAAGAAACTTTGAAAAAAATGTGGTCGCCTCAATTTGGCGGAACAGCAACCAGCGGCTATGGCATTGGATTTAGATTATCTGAAATGAATGACTACCAGAAAGTGGGACACGGTGGGGCCATTTATGGTTTTTCTACACAAATATCTGCTTTGCCGGAATTAAAACTGGGTGCTGCATGCGCATCATCGGTGGATCTGACAAATTCAATTACAACCCATTTAACTGATTATGCCCTGGAGCTCATGTTAGCCCACCAGGAAGACAAACCTCTACCGGACTATTCAAAATCGGAGCAATTGGATCTTGAAACAGAGAAAAAACTTGTTGGCACTTTCCAAAATGATGATTCAATCATAGATATCAGGCGCAAAAATGGAAATGTTATCCTAAGCGCTGGGCGATTTGAAGCGCCATTGAGAAAATTGGACGACGCAGTTATTTCTGATGGTCGATTAGTTTATAATAATTTCAAAGTAAGTCCAGGAATGAATGGAATCACGGTGAACGGCCGCCAGTTTGAAAAAATTGAATCACCCAGAAAATCGGAGGTTCCTATTTACTATACAGAATTAATCGGTGAATATGGCTGGGATCATAATATTTTATATATTTATGAGGATCAAGGGAACCTATGGGGTTTAATAGAATGGTTCGAAAAAGATAAACTTACCCATGTTGAAGGTGATGTATTTGCTTTACCAATAAATGGGGGTATGTACCATGGCGAACATATGGAATTCAAGCGGGGTCCGGATGGAAAGGCAACGGAAGTGTCTATTATCAACGGGCCCATATTTAAGCGCCGGGATGTGGGTGCCTCTACGGTCGAGACATTCCGGATTGAACCTATAAAGCCGATGGATGAATTGAGAAAAACAGCCCTTGTGGCTACACCGCCGCCGGAAGATGGAGAATTTTTAGCCCCAGATCTGGTAGAGCTACATGACCTGGATGAATCGATCCAATATGATATTCGATATGCCACCACCAACAATTTTATGAGCGCCGAATTCTATACCCTTGCCGAAGCATATATGCAGCGGCCGGCTGCGGAAGCATTGGTGCGTGTACACCGCAAATTAAAGGAAAAAGGATATGGCCTATTGATTCATGACGCCTATCGGCCCTGGTATGTGACTAAGATGTTTTGGGACGCAACACCGGAAGATAAAAAAATATTTGTGGCCAACCCGGCTAATGGTTCACGCCATAACCGTGGATGTGCAATCGATCTAACGCTCTATGACCTGAAGACGGGTAAGGTGGTGGAAATGGTTGCAGGCTATGATGAAATGACTGATCGCTCTTTTCCCGATTATTATGGCGGCACAACGGCCCAGCGCTGGCACCGTAAATTATTGAGAGATGTAATGGAAGCAGAAGGATTTGCCATTTATGAATTTGAATGGTGGCATTTTGATTATAAAGACTGGCGCAAGTATCCTCTGGGGAACAAGCGTTTTGAAGAACTCTAAGTAAGCTTCAGAATACTTCGAAAATCTTCACCTGTTTCTCTACCGTTCCGTTGTCGTTGACTACCTTGACCCGGAGCACGTGTTGGCCCTTTGCCAGCTTACCAGTTTTTCCCATCCACATATGGTTATTGATGGGCATATTTTCCATTTCCGGGTAATGATCCGGGTTGTTTTGGATGATACGATTCATGAATGGGTCTTCGGCGTGAAACTGTTTTTCTAAGTGGAGAGACTGGTCATCCAGAGTGCACGTCACCACGGTATTCTCACTGCCGTAAAACACATTAACGGCAATCTGCATCGTATCTGTCATGGCATAGGGAACATTGCCTTCGGGAGTGCTGATTCTGAAAGTGACATTTGGATCGCTGGCACCAGGTACAAAGTTGTAATGATAAACATTGCGGGAAAATTTAAAATTGAAATAGCCGTTAGGGGTGCCGTCATAGTGGTAGGCGTAAGGTATGCCATCGGCCTGTAGCGGACCGTACCACCAGGCACCACAGGCGGCCCCCAGGACCATGTTCTGGAAGCTCGTTTTTTGATTCCAACCGTGGGTATCAGTAAGGTACATATTTTCGATGTAGTGCATGTGGCCACTGAGGCCTAGGAGGTATTTGTGATCTGCAAGAAGCTGGAAGAGAGCGTCCCGATTAGTGACTTCTACCCTCTCTCCCTGGTATACATCCGATATAATAGGGATATGGCTCAGGAGCACAATGCGATCATTCCCAGAAACATATTTTAGGTCATTTTCCAGCCAGGTAAGCTGCGCTTCAGTGAGAAGACCCATATAACTGCCCCGTTTGTTCTCTTCGGTATTCCAGCCTTCATAGTAAACAGTATTCATTGCAATAAAGTGTACATCACCATATTCAAAGGAATAATAATCGGGGCCAAAAAAGGAATTCCAGGTTTCGTGGGCCTCCGTATCATTTTTGGCCCGGTAGTTCAGATCATGGTTGCCCAGCACATGCCAGATCGGGATTCCCAAAGTGCCCACTTGTTCTAAGTAATAGGGGTAGAGGGATAGATCATCAAACATGATATCGCCCAAAGGCACATAAAAAGCCATATCCTTTTCCAACAGCATTTTGGTAATGATCTCCTCACGGTAATATTGGATTTCGGTGGAATCCCTGGGCTGGGGATCGCCGCTTATGATGGCTTGGAACTTGCGATTTGTCTTGGCCTGGACCAGAGGGAAATAAATGGTCTCAGGCGGCAGGGCAGTTTTAAAGGCCTTATATTTGAGATAGTCAGGACTGGGATTCATTCGGACATTGTGGAAAAATTTCGGAACACCAAATTCGTTAGTGGGAATATCCCAGTTAGGCGGCTTAATAATAAAAATTACATCATTCTGTTTCGCAGAGATAGAAAAATGGCCGGATTTATCGCTTAAAACGATCTCCTTACCATTAGAAACGCGCTGGCCACCAATACCGGATTCGGTTTGATCCATTACGCCATTTCCGTTCCTATCATGGAAAACAAAACCTTGGAGCTCCAGTTGGGCATTGCAAAAACTGATGAGGATGATGGGGAGAAATAATTTTATTTTATGCATGACGAATGAATGATAAAATTTAGGCATGAACAGATTCGTAATATTATGAAACAGGAGGTAAACAAATGAAGGCAATTATAAAAATGTTGTCTATGGCACTGATGGTTTCTATGGTGTGGGGGAAAGGAAAGAAAATTTTTATTTCGGCCGATATGGAAGGTGTAGTCGGTGCCGTGACGGGCGAACAGCTTGGCCCGTCCGGGTTTGAATACCAGCGCTTTCGTGAATTTATGACCGCAGAGGTCAATGCGGCCATCCAGGCCGCCAAAAAGGCCGGAGCCACTGAGATCTTAGTGGCTGATTCTCATGGAAACGGACAGAACCTGTTGTTCGAAAAGCTTCCCAAAGATGTGCAGGTCATTCGATCCTGGCCCCGTCCCCTGGGCATGATGGAAGGCATCGATAAAAGTTTTGACGGCGCCATTTTTCTTGGTTATCACGCCAGCACTGATAACATGACCGGCGTGCGGGCCCATACCTTTTCCAGCGCCAGGCTAACTTCCGTAAAAGTGAATGGCCAGGCCATGACCGAAGGCTCCTGGAACGCTGCCATCGCCGGGCATTTTGATGTACCTATTATCCTGGTGTCGGGAGATGATGCCGCCGTTGCTGAGGTAAAAAGCCTGGTTGGCGATATTGAGGGGGCGGTAGTAAAGGAAAGTATCAGTTTTCATTCGGCCAAGACACTGCACCCGGAGGCGGCCTATGATCTTATCGCTGAAAAGACTAATAAAGCGGTGAAAAATATCAAGAACTATAAACCCTATCGCATTCGTGGACCCATAACAGTAGAGGTAAGCTTTAAACATTACCAGCCGGCTGAGATCCTGGCGTATCTGGACATGTTTGAACGAGTTGCCTCCCATACGATTTCCTTCAAGGCCCGGAATATGGTTGAGGCATCAAAGATCATTCGGGTAGTTTTGAGTTATAGTGGTGGAAACTCTAAGCCCTAGGCGTTAAAAATATGGAAAAACTGGTTACTAGCAAAGACTTCCCCAGCGCTGATGGTTTTACCTATCTGAATGCTGCCAATATCTCTTTGGTGTACCAGGGGGCCACAGATGCCCTTGTAGACTGGTTCAAAGACACGGCCCTTCATGGCAGCAATAATTTCGATGAAATAGCAGAAGTAAATACGTTTGAAGAGCTGCGATATGCAACAGCCCAAATGCTGAACGCGAAACCGGAAGATATTGCTGTAGGTTCCAGCGCAACGGAACTACTCAGCTCACTGGCCTGGGCCGTGCTGCCAGGTTCGGAGACTAATGTTGTCAGTACCAAGATTGTATTCCCAAGCACAGTCTATCCCTGGCGGCGGGTGGGTAGCCATAGCGGTTGCGAAATCCGTCTGGCGGAATCTGTAGGCGATTTTGTGAATGAAGATGACATAATCGACCTAATAGATCAAAACACCACTGTTGTTTCCATTTCCCATGTGGAGTATAGCAATGGCCAGTGCTTTGACCTGGATAAACTGTCCGTAGCAGCCCATGAAAATGGAGCATTGCTGGTGGTAGATGCGACCCAGTCCATGGGCGCCATTCCCATCGATGTAGCTGAAACTTCGGTAGATGCTTTGGTATCGGGATCTTATAAATGGCTGTGTGCACCCATGGGCGCGGCGGTCATGTATGTGGCGCCGGAAATCCAAGCTGATTTGGAACCGGGGCTGGTGGGTTTTCGCAGCCATGATAATATGTGGGACCTCAAGGCGGGTCGCCTCAACTATCCTGATACAGCCAAAAAATTTGAATTCAGCACTATGGCCTACGGCTGCGCAATCGCGCTGGCCCGATCTATGGAATTTATCAATGGTATCGGTGTAGACAGGGTTTTTGCCCATAATCGAGATCTGGCGGACCACTTGTCCGAGGGCCTCCGTTCCCAAGGTGCAACCATTATTTCAGATACAGATAAAGGATACCAGTCATCCATCGTATCGGCCGCACTTAGCGGAATGGATTCTTCGAAGGTCATAAAACAGCTGGAAGAGGCAAGGGTGTATGTTTCATCCAGAGCGAATTCTATACGTTTTTCGCCCCACCTCTATAATCACAAGGGTGATATTGATACTGTGCTGGATCATATGAATCGGATCTTTGGAAAAAATAATTAAAAATGACACGGGAGGTAAATATGCCTGATAATGAAAAACAGCAACAAGGCGGGCAGACAAGAAGACAGTTTCTGAAAGCGGTGGCTGTGGGCAGCGGTGCGGTTGCGGCTGGTGCCGCTTTACCAGCCTATGGCGCTAAAGAAGATTCTCGCAGGGATGACCCTGAGCTCGATCGCATCCAGGCAGTATTAAAAGACTGCGGCAGTGAATTCGGAAATATCCGCCGCGACAATAGGGAATAGGAGAAATTAGCATGGCTATATTTGAATCTGAGAGCTGGATGATCACCGAAGGCAAGCATAAGGAACACGATGAAGAAATGCACCGCTGGTTCAAGTGGGTGAATGAACACCGAGAACTGTTCCCGGAATGGAAAAGTGTCCGCTATTTTGAGAAACACGCTGCCGGTGATGATTCCGGGCGGCGCATGATGATCTGGGAATACGACAGTTTTACCGCTTATGAAAAATACAAGACCCGCCGCAAAGACTATGAGGGACCTTACAAAGAGTATAAGGAGAACGACCCTTATTATAAAGGCGTCTTCATCCACAGTCGGATGCGTGTAGAATTCTGGAAAGACTTAGAGCGCGAGCTGTGGATCGAATAATCCCGGCACCCGCTCAATGATCCTGATCTAGTAGCACATCTCCCAGTCCGGGTGTTTTTTGTGGATAATATCCATAATGGATTGATAAGCTGCTTCCGTGAAGTAGGCCTTTGGGCAGATGAATTCATTATTCTGTTTCAATGAAAAATGGACATGGCCCCCGTTTGTGGTGACAATCAGGTTCCCAATTTTTTCATTTTGCTCAACCGTAGCCCCCTCCTTTATTAATATCTGCGCCAATTGATCCTGGCCGGTTTTTTCATCCTGGGTGAATGGCTCAAAAGAATATAACAGGATAAATTCTGCATTGCAGGAGATAATGATATTGACCTGCCATTTTTCTCCATTTTGCCACAGTTCAACCCTATCCACTTTCCCTGCACAGGAAGTGCGGAAAGGCTTCAGGCTCTTAGCAGGGAAGAAATCGATGCCTACATGCTTAAAACCCCAGGGTGCATTATCATGGAGACTGAAAGCCTCGTTAATGGAGGCAATGTCGGCCTCATTTACATAAGGTGTAGTCAGGTCCAGCCCTGATCCGAATTCATCATTTTGTTCCGAGCCTGCACCTTTGCAGGCAACAAAAAGGGAAATAAGCCCCAGGGCCAACACACGGGAATTGAAACGCGGCATATATTCAATTTACAATGGTTATGGGATTGGAGAAAAAATATCCTGCGGTGTTATCGGCAAAGATTATCCATAGCGGTAAAAGAACAGCATTTATGGTTGAATCAGTATATGGCTTATAGGCAATTTGGTATATAGGCCTATGCGAATATCCATGTTTCTAACGTTTGTATTTCAACTGGTCCTAGCCCAGGAGCGCACCTTCGAAGTGCATCCATACGGCAGGCTGGGGACGGATAAAGACCTGACTGCATCTACCAGCTTGGGAGACCTGGACGGAGATGGTGATATGGATATTGTGGTAGCCAACGGCCGCCACTGGTCTGAGCAGAATAAGGTTTTTTTAAACGATGGCAAGGGGTTTTTCCGCCGCAGTATTTATTTAGGCACTGAACGCAATTCCACCTATGGAACACCCGTAGTGGATATTGATAATGACGGCGATTTAGATGTGATAGTAGGCAATGCTCGAATCCGCAACCAGGTATTTAAAAACGACGGCACCGGCAACCTAGTCTTTGACCATTATTTCGGATTCCAGGCATCCAATACCCGGGGGCTCTGTGTAGCAGACCTGAATGGGGATGGCTTTGTCGATGTGGCAGTGGCCAACCGCCAAGGGCAGAACTATATCTATTTTAATAATAGCAAAGGTAATTATGCTGATGCACAACCCTTTGGTGGTCCCAAAGAAGCCACGATTACCATCGCGGCTGCCGATATGGATGGGGATGGCAGCATGGATCTGGTGCTGGCCAATCGCGATAGTCAGCCCAACTATATTTATTTTGGTCCTAAGTTTGTGAAAAAAATCACCTATGGGACTGGATCAGATGAATCTCGAGATGTGGATGTTGGAGATATGGATGGGGACGGACAATTGGATATTGTGGTGGCCAATATTGGAGAACGCAATATGATCTATTATGGCAGCAAAAAAGGAAGTTATGCTCTCAGCAAGGCCTTTGGGAATCCAGCCACCGCAACCCACTCTATTATGCTGGCGGATCTGGATCGGGATGGTAATATGGATATTGTTGTGGGCAATAAAGGTCAACGCAACCATTATTATTTAAATAATAAAAAGGAACTGCTGCAATATACCTTCGGCCAGAAAGCTGGCGATACCTATGGGGTAACAATTGGGGATCTAGATGGAGATGCATATCCGGATATTGTTACGGCCAATTCAGGAGGCTGGAATATTATTTATTATAATCAACCCTCTAAGTAAAATTGGATAGCAAGATGAGAAATATTATTGATAAAGATATTACTCTTAAAGAGCCAGGTCATAAGTATGTACTTAAAACAGACCCAAGCATTGATTTCCATAGTGTTACACAAGTAATCGGGAATTATTTTAAACCATTTGATAAGCAGGCGATAGCTAAAAAATTAGTGGCAACAAATATTAAATATGCAGATACAACTGTGGAGGCGTTAATAGCAAAATGGGATGCTGCAAGGGATCACGGAACAAAGGTACATAATGAAATTGAATTATACATCAATAAGACTATCATTCCAGATGAAACAAAGGCGAGTGATGCAATTGAATGGTTAGAAAAATACCAGAAGAAATCTGACATTGATATTTACCCCGAAATTAAAATTTATAGTAAAGAATTAAAAATCGCAGGTAGTCTTGATATCCTTGCTCACGATAAACATACCGATATGTATGAAATTGTTGATTGGAAAACAACAAAATCCATAGATACAACCTCATTCAAAGGCAAAATGGGCACTCATCCTATTACCAGCCACTTGATGGATTGCAAATTTGTGCAGTATTCAATGCAGTTATCTTTTTATAGATATCTATTAGAGCAGTATTATGGGTTAAAAATTAATAATCAGTTGATAGCACACCTAGATGGTGAAAAATGCAATGAATATATTGGTCGTTATTACAAAAAAGAAGTGATGGATATAATACAGGATCAAAAAAACTAGGTAGATTTACTTGGTTAGATTGAAATTCTGAAAAATAATATTTTAAGGAGATAATAATGCGCCTAATTAAAAAACGATTGTTTATTTCATTATTACTGTGTTCAAATTTTTTGTTACCTGGAGAAATAAAAAACCATTACCAGGTAAAAGAGGCTATAGCTCTTTTTGAAATTTGGCTAGAAGCTCAACGTGATTATTATCAATTGCCAGGCCTGACAATGGCGGTTGTGTACGATCAAGAAACAATTTGGAGTGGAGGTTATGGTTATGCAAATCCATTTAAGCAAATATCCTCATCAAAAACTACGATACACAGTATTTGTTCGATTTCAAAATTATTCACGGCTATTGCCGTGATGCAGCTTCGAGATCAAGGGAAACTTCGTATAGATGACCCACTTTCCAAACATTTACCGTGGTTTAATATTGAAAATACTTATCCGGAATGGGGCATGGCTACGATCAGAAATATCCTCACACATTCTTCTGGCTTACCAAGGGAATCGGATTATCCTTATTGGACAGGCCCGGATTTTCCTTTTCCTTCTTCTGAGAAAATAGTAAAAAAATTGAGTAACCAAGAGACATTATATCCAGCAGATAAATATTTTCAGTATTCCAACCTTGGCTTATCCCTAGCGGGAGAGGTGGTAGCCGCTGTTTCCGGTGTTCCATTCAATGACTATATACACAATAATATACTTCAGCCACTTGTAATGATAGATACACGTCCGGTTATGCCAAGATCTCTATATGGCGAACAGCTGGCCATAGGTCATGAAGCACTCAATCGAACTGGTGAACGACCAGCGGTTGCTTTGTTCAATGCAGAAGGAATTGGACCGGCAGCAGGTTTCAGCTCTACGGCTTTAGATTTAGCAAAATTTGCATCATGGCAGTTTCGAGTACTAGATGGAAAGGATGAAGTTCTAAAACCGAATACATTACGGGAAATGCACCGGGTGCATTTCCTCGATGAGGATTGGTCGCCTGCATGGGGATTAGGGTTTTCTATATGGAAGTCCGATGAAAAAAAATTCATTGGACATGGTGGTAGTTGCCCAGGCTATCGTTCACAGTTGCTGTTGCAGCTGGACCGAAAAATTGCAACAGTTTTTATGACCAATGCTTCCGGAGTAAATGCTCGAATGTATGCTCAGAAAGCTTATGAAATTTTTGAATCAGCTATAGCCAGCGCTGTGGCTAAGAAAAAACCTAAACCTCTTAAAAATCGCTTTAAAAAATATTTAGGTCATTACAGTGAGGCACCTTGGGGCGGAGAATCAGTTGTCGTATCATGGGAAGGTGAACTAGCCATATTAAACCTGCCAACAGAATCACCACTTGATGTGATGAAACTACATTATGTTTCAGGAAATACGTTCAAGCGAATACGCAACAGCAAAGATCCTAAATATTTACAAGTTTTAGGAGAAGACATTGAATTTGAAGTGGATAGATCAGGTAATGTAATTGCCGTTTGGCAACACAGTAATTATTCAAAAAAAATAAAATAGTTTTGCCTATCTAGAATGACAAAAATAGTCTACACACGGGTTTTTTTGTTTCTGGTGCAAGGCTTTGTAAATTAAACAATGCAACGCTCCGTTTTACTTTTGGCCCTCAGCTTTTTTGCCTGCAGTACAAAAAATGATACTCCTGACACCCTCGAAACCTACCTGACACAGACCTTTGCTCACGTGGCCCGCATTGGAGATTTTTACATTGCCGCCGGGGACCGCAAACCAAAAGAGACAGATCGCTCTTCCGCCACTGGCAGGGATGTGTTCGACACGGCTGTGCGCCTTTTCGAAAGCCTTTTGGATCAGGATGAAGATGGTGCCGCGGACCGAACACCCTTGGTAGCTGCATTGGCTAAACACTTGGTCTTTGTGATTGACCATACGGATGTGACCGATAAGGAAGAGGAAAAGATCCAGTCCCAATATGGTAACTATGTGATGACTATGAAGTCTGACATTTGGCCCTATATGCCTTCCTTCAATACGGGTAACTGCAGCCTGGAGCTTACTAAATTGAATACATCCATGTGGCGTCCCGAGACCTATAACGCCCTCTGGGAGGAATGTTTCCACACCGTTACCGAAGCCCAAAACCGCATCGACCCAAGCTTCAGCTTTGAGCCTGGTTCTATTTTAGGCAGCTACATGCAAGCCGATATCAGCGCCGGGACTTATGACATCTCTGAACAGAACAATATGGAAGGCGGCAATTACGACTTTGTCACTGCCGTGAACGAGTATGTGCACCAAATTTGGCTGATCAATGCCTGTGGCCGCGATGAGATTCTCAATGTGCATCAGCGGGCCGTTCTTGCACGTATGGGTGCTGCGGGCGTACCCCTTACCGTAAACACAGACTATGCTCTGGACCTGGCGGAAATTGTGAAATGAAACACTGCTGGATCAAATCTATGAAACATTTTTATTTACAAAGAAACAATGGGAGGAAATTCATGTCCAGAATGATGGTCATTTTGCTTAGCTGTTTCCTTGCCGCGGGATCTCTCTCCGCTGGTAAACTGAATTTTGTTATAACCTATCCGCAGGAAAGCGATGGAAAATTATTGGAGGGGCGTCTCCTGCTTCTGCTGGCAAAGAAGGATGATCCTGAACCCCGCTTTCAGATCACCTACCGTAATCATACCGGTCTTATCTACGGTGTAGATGTTTTAGGCCCAAGGCCTAAAAAGGGCGTGGTGATTGATGGCGCTGCATTGGGCTACCCCATAGAATCGCTCAATGATATTCCCGCCGGAGAATATTGGGTGCAAGGATTGTTACATACATACGAAACGTTTAATCTGAATACGGGACATACCGTTAAGCTTCCCATGGATAATGGAGAGGGGCAGAAATGGAACCGTTCACCTGGAAATCTTTATTCCAAACCGCAGAAAATGTTTTTAGATCCAAGCAAAAGAAAAACGGTGAAGATTGACTTAGATCAGGTGATCCCAGCCATCGAACCGCCAGAGGATAGCAAGTATGTTAAACATGTACGTTTCCAAAGCAAACTGCTGACAGAATTCTGGGGTCGGCCTACCTATCTGGGTGCACATATTCTATTACCGAAAGATTTTGATAAACATCCTGAGGCAAAATACCCGGTGATGATTTTTCATGGACATTATAATCATGATTTCAGGGGATTCAGGACTGAACCGCCCGATCCTGATCTGGAGCCTGAATTCAGTGCTCGATTCAACTGGGAGGGGTACAACCGGACGGTTCAGGAATATGAACATCAATTCTATCAGGATTGGACAAGTGATGATTTCCCCCGCGTTCTGGTGATCGATATTCAGCATCAGAACCCATACTATGATGATTCTTATGCCGTTAATTCCGCCAATATTGGCCCTTATGGCGATGCTATTACCTATGAACTGATTCCTTATATCGAGGAGAAATTCCGTGGCATTGGCGAAGGTTGGTCCAGATTTCTATATGGCGGCTCTACCGGGGGTTGGGAGGCGCTGGCGGCACAGGTTTTCTATCCCGAGGAATATAATGGATGTTTTGCGGCCTGCCCTGATCCCATCGATTTTCGAGCATATT
>JYMV01034107.1_pt1 | contig 30086 bp, 24 predicted proteins | sample 338911 | NCBI WGS metagenome assembly JYMV01 (sample SAMN03354496, study PRJNA234377) | hydrothermal vent metagenome | biome: Deep sea; feature: Hydrothermal plumes at the Eastern Lau Spreading Center, Western Pacific Ocean; material: Seawater | place: Tonga | collected 2009 | depth 2000 m m
GGGAAGGCTCACAGTACGACAGGGAGAAATAGATAAAGAAAAACCAATTATTGTTATATGTCATATCGGTGTTCGGTCAGCACGGGGGTGCCAATACTTAGAACCGTTAGGTTGCGATGTCACCAACCTAGAGGGTGGTATTGATGTTTGGTCTATGCTGGTGGGCCCGACCAATCTTTTATTTCTAAAGGGCTAAAGAAAACTCTATTCCAACACAGATTCGTACACTAAATCCTCAAATTTGCGATATAGTTCGTAGGCTTCTCCGTCATTGAACGGCAAAAGTTGTGTGAAACTCACAACAACCATACTGCGTTCATGGTCTATCGTATAGTAGGTGTTAAAAATACCAGACCACGCACCTACACCTTGGGGCCGTCGTCCGCGCTCATCAGGATTAGCCTCGAGAGTCCATGCGAGTGAATGTAGGTCCTGATCATCGAAAACAGACCGTTGGGGCGCATTAGGCAGTCGGTCGAACGCTTCTGTAAGCGGATGCGCAAGGGTCATGCCCCCTGGCAATTGGTTTGTGAAGAACGATTGAATAGAAGGCTCGGAAAGTATTCGGACACCATCAAGTTCACCGCCATTGACAAGGCACTGGAGAAACCGCACATAATCCCTAGGCGTACTCAACAGGTCACCTCCCCCGTAGAACCTTTTCATGGGTACAGGACGCATGCTAGGCATGGGTGAAAGCTCACCAGAGGAGGGGTCTCGCATAGACATGGGCACTAGATCTGCCCGCACGTCATCGGGAAGATTGTATCCAGAGCGAGTCATGCCAAGAGGGTTGAAGATATGTTTTTTGAAATACGTGTCAAGGTCTAGGCCGGAAACGCGCTCCACCACACGGCCGGCAACGCCAAGGTTTCTTCCATACTGCCAACGCTCACCGGCTTCAAACACTCGTCGTGGTTGAGGACCATTAAAACCCCAATCATAAACACCGTCTGGGACTGTTTCAGGCTGAGGCCATTCCCCCGGAGACAACCCCAACAGGCGCATAATTCGCATAGAATTGAAGCTATAAACAATTCCCGAGGTATGGGTTAGAAGATGCCGCATAGTGATTGGGACCGTTCCAGGACGAAAGGTTAGATCTTCTTGCAGGATTTCGATTTCATTGATCTCCGGTAAGTAATCGGCGACAGGGGCATCAAGGTTGATCTTTCCCTCCTCCACAAGCTGCATCACCGCCGTAGCTGTGATGGCTTTTGTCATAGATGCGATCTCGAAAACAGCGTCTGGATTAGCTCCACCGAAAGAATAAAATAGTGGAGCATCTTTTTCGGCGCTAACACCTAGAACAGCAAAAGGAAGACTGGTTTCGTCAAATGCGGCTGTTACAACGCCATCGTCTATTTTTAAACGGCTTGTACACCCAATCATTAATAGTGTGGCTATCAGTATTAATCTATTATTTAACATAATTTCCCTTCTTGGTTGTTATTGTGCTGAATTATGCGTGAAAGGAAATATAGTAAGGAAAGTAATTAACCAAAAAGAATTAACCATCCGCAATGATCAATGTTTGAAACACCGTGTTCCAGTAAAAATCATTGCAATGTCGTATTCATCACAAGCGCCGATGACTTCCTGATCACGAATGGAGCCACCTGGTTGGATTACCGCTTTGATACCGGAATCCTTGATGGCGTCAATGCTGTCCCGAAATGGGAAGAATGCGTCCGAGGCCAATACACCACCTTTTACGTTTTCACCACCTTTTCGTAATGCCATGTGGACGGCATCTACACGGCTTACCTGGCCAGCGCCAAGCCCTACTGTGGTATTGTCCTTGGCGATCAAGACACTGTTGGACTTGGCGTGGCGAAGCACCTTCCAAGTGAATAGCGCCGTTTCAATATCTTTTTCCGAAGGCTTTACTTTCGTCACTGTTTTAAAGTGTTCGCGCGTTAAGTTTTTGGTGTCCGTGTCTTGAACAATTAGACCGCCATCCACATTCCGGACTTCTAGTTTAGGTGTTCGTTTCCCGAATGGGCCAATTCCTAGGACGCGGAGATTTTTCTTTTTCTTAAATATTTCCAATGCTTCAAGTTCAAAATCCGGGGCCAACACAATTTCTACAAACACGGATGTGATGGCTTGGGCCACATCCGCGGTACAGATGCAGTTGAATGCAATAATTCCACCGAAAGCTGATAATGAATCCGCATTGAAAGCCCTTGTATAAACATCCAACAGGTCATCGCCCGTGGCCACACCACAAGGATTGGCGTGCTTCACCACCACGCAAGTAGGTTCATCAAATTCCCTGACGCAGGCTAATGCACCATCCGCATCCATTATATTATTATAAGACAATTGTTTTCCTTGATGAATTTTAGCATTAAGGATATTGTTTGAGCGATCCCCGGGATTTTGATAGGCTGCAGCCTGTTGATGCGGATTTTCTCCATAACGCATTTTAGAATGTTTGATGTAGGTCAGGGAAAAATCTTCTGAAAGGTCCTCATCCTTTAAAAAATTATGAATAAGAGTATCGTATTGGGCAGTGCGGCCAAATGCTTTAGCTGAAAACCGTTGCCGTGTTTCAAATGAAATTTCACCGGAAGAGTTTAATTCGTTAGTGATTGTAGAATAATCATCCGGATCTATAACTACGCATACCCAACCAGTATTTTTTGCCGCCGAACGGATCATCGTAGGACCACCAATATCTACATTTTCAAGGGCTAACGCGAGGTCACAATCCTCCTGCAAAATCACTTTGGGAAATGGATAGAGATTGCAGACCACCAAATCAATCCATTTAATATTATTTGCGTTCGCATCGGTGGCGTGTTGGTCTCGCAGCCCAAGAATACCACCCGCTATCAATGGATTAATGGTTTTAACCCGACCATCCATGATTTCGGGGAATTGAGTATAATCACTCACATCAGTTAATGTAATATCGGCAGCTTGAAGTGCTTTAGCTGTGCCACCGGTGGTAAGAAGCTCCACGCCTATATTATTTAATGCTTGGGCAAACTCAATGACACCAGTTTTATCATAAACAGATATGATTGCCCGTTTTATTTGTATTGGATTTTGATTTAGTGTTGGATTATCTAACATATTTATTATTTTGGATCAATTGTATAGCTTCGATAAATGCCCGGCCCTCTAAAGCCTGGACTTTTAATTTAAGTGTCGTCATAGTTTCGCCCGGTTCAACTGTACAACGCTTTTGAACTAGAACAGGACCGCCATCAACGGTTTCTGTAACAAAATGGATTGTACAGCCCGTTTCATGGTCTCCGTTTTTTAGTACTTCTTCATGAACGTTCATATCCATTCCGCCTGTGTATTTTGGTAAGAGAGAAGGGTGCACATTGAGTGCGCGATCACGCCAAGCTTGACAGAATTCAGCAGATAGTCTGCGCATAAAACCGATCAATAACACCAATTGCACATTGTATTGTTTTAATATAGTAGTTACTTCTCTATCAAATTCTTCGCGAGACTTATTCTTGTGAGAAATGAAAAATGAAGGTACGCTATGATTTTTTGCGCGCTCCAAAATATAAGCGTTTTTCCGATTCGAAAGAACAACAGATACTTCTGCATCGATTTTTTTATTGGTTATAGCGCTTAGAATGGCCTTTAGATCTGTTCCCTTGGTAGACCCAAGAACACCAAGCCTGATCATAGCAAAGATAACATGTGGTCTAATTTATTCTGGATTAGTTTGTTTGTTCCGATATCCGTTCGGTGAAAAAGCGGACCTTTAATAGCGGATATATTCTTTTCCGCAATTTTTTCTGCGTTTGAAATATTATCGGCAATTCCAACCGCTGCCACCGTACGACTACCACCCAGTATGAGTTGTCCATCTTTAATATCCACAGAAGCATAAAATAGTTGTTCAGGGTTTTTGACTCCGGAAATATCTATAGGGACCCCGCGGATAGGCTTGTCGGGATAACCATTAGGAACAGCGTATTTACAAACAGTTGCCTTGGCCCTGAACTGCACATCCACGCTGTCCAAATTACCGTTTACAATTCCGTTGCAGATATCGATAAAACATGAATCAAGTAAAGGTAATACATTCATGGCTTCTGGGTCCCCAAGTCGCGCATTATATTCGATTAGTTTTACACCGTTTGCGGTGGCAATAAACCCACCATAAAGTATACCTTTGTATCCCTCCCCAAATTTATCTTTCAGGGCATTAGCTGTGGCAATATTAATGTTGTGAGCCTTATTGATATCTTCGTCATTTAAAAAGGGAAGAGAATGATTTGCGTCCGAATAAGTTCCCATGCCACCAGTATTAGGACCCATATCTCCTTCATAAGCACGTTTGTGGTCTTGGACCGCGGGCATATGTTTTAGACCTTTTCCATCGGAAAAACTCATAAGGGAAAACTCTTGACCGATAAGTTTTTCTTCAATGATAAATTTGCCATTACGATCTACCAAAGATTGGCAGTATTCTTTTGCTTCCTCATGGGAGCGCAGGTGGTCTCCAGCCACCTTAACGCCCTTACCACCGGCTAAACCATCGTATTTTACCACATAATTTTCACCGAGAGTTTGGAGGAAGGGCAACACTCCATCCATAGATGAAAAAGTCCGGTATTCAGGACAGGCAGGAATGCCGTATTCGGTTAGAAGATCGCGTGCGAAGGCCTTTGAAGTTTCGATTTGGGCTAGATTTTTTTTGGGGCCGACGACCTTTGTGCCGATGTCCCAAAGGGCATCGGCAACACCCATTGCCAAAGGATTTTCAGGGCCAACAATTGCAAGCACGGCACCAATTTTTAAAGCATAACTAGAAACAAGTTTCGGGTCATTAATATCATCAATTTTGATTTCCGCGCACAGCTCTGCAATACCGGGATTCATATTGGACGCCAGACAAAAAATATTTTTTTCTTGTGGTGAGTTGTTTAGCGCACGGGCAATGGCATGTTCTCGGGCCCCTGAGCCAACCAAAAGGATGTTCATTTTTGTTTGGACCGTTCATGGTTACGCTGGCGCTCCATGCTTTCCATGGTATGTTCGTCTACATCTCCAGTAATATATTGGCCGTTTAAACAAGCCATACAAGGACGGTCAATGTTATGCTCCCCCTTGCGCGTAACCGCTTCGACAAGATCATCAATTTTTTGGTACATTAAAATGTCTACACCCATATATTCTTCTATTTCAGAAACGCTACGATGGGCGGCGATTAATTCTCCACGGGTGGGCATATCAACACCATAAAAACACGGAAATTTTACTGGTGGACAAGCAGAAACAAAAAATACTTTTGTGGCGCCGAACTCCCGCACCATACGGACAATTTCTTTACTTGTGTTACCACGGACAATACTGTCATCGACAATTAGCACTTTTTTATCTCGAATCTCAAATTCTTGGGGAACCAGTTTATACCGAACAGATTTTTTACGTATTTCTTGGCCCGGCATAATAAAGGTTCTACCAATAAAAGGGTTTTTATATAGTCCTTCAGAAAACCGCACGCCTAATTCATTGGCAAAACTTAATGCAGCGGTATTTGCGGTGGATGGTGCTGGAATAACAATATCCGGGGTAATATCTGGATATTGTTCCTTCCAGCGCTTTGCAAGGTTCTGACCCATACGAAGACGAGATCGGTATACACTAATTTCGTTTTGGATAGAGTCAGGCCGGGCAAAATAAACATATTCGAATATACAAGGTGTAAACTGTTCGTTTTTTAATGTGCGACTGTGAACAGTGCCGTTTTCTTCAATGTAGATAACCTCACCAGGGGCAACGTTTCCATCTAATTCAAAACCAAGGGCATAAAACATGGTTGTTTCGGAAGCAAAAATATGATCTGTTGTACCATCATTATTTTGTCGAACACCCTTGACTAGGGGCCGTATTCCATGGGGGTCGCGAAAAACAACCATGCCCTTATTCATAATAGTTCCTATAACAGAATAAGCACCACTGGCCCTATGAAAAACCGTGTCAACGGCTTGACAAATTTGGTCAAAAAAACTAAGATTTTTAATATCTGTCTTTGGATGATCTAAGGCATGGGCAAAAATGTGGAGGATGACCTCAATATCAACAGAGGAATTAATAAGCCGATGGTCTTGTTCGTTTACTTCGTTAACCAGGTCATTATAATTAACCAGGTTCCCGTTATGAGCCATGGCGATGCCGTGTGGAACGTGGGTCATTACCGGTTGCGCTTCTTCAACGCTGAAACCACCAACAGTAGGATAACGCGTGTGTCCGATACCCACCTTGCCTTGTAAGCGCGCCATGTTTTGTTCATCAAAAATATCACGGATGTACCCAGTCCCCTTTTTTTCATGGAAACGTTTGTTATAGGTCATCATTCCAGCAGCATCTTGACCGCGGTGCTGTAGATGGATCAGGCTTTCGTATAACTCACCCGCGACCGGTTTCTGAGTAGAAATGATACCAACCACACCACACATTATATCATCTCTACTAGTTTAGGTGCCAAACCAATGTAGTTATCGGGCGTCAAATTCAGCAGGGATTGTTTATCGTCATCTGGAATTTTAAGGCTGGTAAGGAATGCAGTAAAAGCCTCTTGATCAAATTTTTGACCTCGTGTTATCTTTTTTAATTGTTCGTAAGCATCAGGTTTGCCCGCCTTACGAAGGATTGTTTGCACCCCTTCAGCCAACACCTCCCAGTGATCATTCAATTCAGAAGAAATTTGGACGCTGTTGATGGTGGTTCTTTTTAAACCTTTTAATATATTCTGCAGGGATAGATAGGAGTGACCTAAAGCCACGCCTTGGTTGCGTAAAGTGGTAGAATCGGTTAAGTCACGTTGCATTCGGGAAACAGGCAATTTTGTTGAAAGGTGGTTTAACAAAGCGTTTGAAATGCCGAGATTTCCTTCTGCATTTTCAAATTGAATGGGGTTTATTTTATGGGGCATAGTGGATGACCCCACTTCTCCTTTTATATGTTTCTGTCCGATAATGCCTCGACTTATATAAGACCACATATCTCGACAAAAATCGGTAAGAATGGAATTAATTCGAATAACTTGGTGATAACTTTCTACCAATGAATCGTGGGGTTCGATTTGAGTCGTTATAAGGTTAGGCTTAAGCCCAATTAATTTAACAAAACGGGAAGAAAACCGTATCCAGTTTACTTTGGGATAAGCAGCCATTTGAGCGGACCATGTCCCCGTAGCACCACCAAACTTTCCTAATAATATATTGGATTTGATCTGCTGGATTTGTCTATCAAGGCGCACGTAGAACACAGCAACCTCCTTCCCGAAAGTTGTTGGTGTTGCTGGCTGGCCGTGGGTGAGTGCTAACATAGAAGTGTTTTTATATTTTTTGGCAAATCCCTTTAATAAATTATTAACCAATTGAAGCGCAGGAACATATATTTGTTTCAATCCATCTTGCCACATAAGTGAATAGGATAGATTATTTATATCTTCTGATGTAAGCCCAAAATGGATCCAGGGGTGTAAAGATTTTTTAACCTTGCCCTGAATATAATATTCAATTGCTTTTACATCATGATTGGTTGTGGCTTCTATGGCTTTAACTTGTTTGGCACAAGTAGAATTAAAATTTTGATAGAATTTTCGTAAGCGGGATTGTTGACTATTAGAAAAAGGTGAAAGGTGTTCTATTCCTTTTTCATTAGCTAATGCGATCAGATATTCGATCTCGACTTTTAGCCGATATGCCATAAGCGCCGTTTCAGAAAAATAGGCGGATAAGTGCCCCACGCTACTAAAATAGCGCCCGTCTAATGGAGAAATAGCGTTCAGCCGATTAGACACCAAAGATCCGTTTAGCCGCCAAAGCGCAATTGCCAGGATCAATCACAGTAAGCACCGGGGTGTTGCTCGGCATCTGTAACGTGGAATGGATGTTGATTAACATATCTGATTTATCAGAAAAAGGCGGACAACCTAGTGTGGGAAATTCTGAATTGGCCGCAACAAATCCAGACAGGGCATTAGACCGCCCAGCGATGGTTATATAGATAATATCTTTACTATCTTTGTTAGCATCAAGAATCTCCAAGACTTTTAATGGTTGCTTGTGGGCCGATGCGGCATGTTGTTCCCAAGAAATTCCATACTTATCCAGTTTGTCCGTAATTTTTTTTGCATGAGGCTCATCCGACGCTGAACCCATAATAATTACTGCTTTCATAAAAGGCCCTTTAAGTTTTCATTAATTCTTTCTTCAACAAGCTTACTCGCATCGGGGAACGGAAAAGACGCGCCAACAACAGTTTCATATAAATAGATATAACGACTTGAAAGTTCAGCCACCAATTCTTCTGGTGCGTCGGGCAAAATTTTATCATTGTATGGATCACAGTTATCTACAAACCAAAGACGCAAAAATTCCTTATCAATATTTTGTGGTTCCTGTCCCGCAGACATACGCTCTTCATAGGTGTTCGCGACCCAATAACGGCTCGAATCTGGTGTGTGGATTTCATCGATAAGTCTAATTATTCCATTTTTGTCTCGACCCATTTCATATTTTGTATCCACAAGAATCATGCCGTTTTGTCTTGATTTTACCTGTCCAAAAGCAAATAATTCCAGTGCTATTTGGCTACAATAGTCCCAATCTGTTTGGGTCATCCACTCCTCACTTATGATTTCATCAGGAGAGATAGGACGGTCGTGATGCTCTTCCTTGGTTGTGGGAGTGAGCATATTGGTATCTAGTTTTTGGTTTTTAACCAAACCTTCTTGGAGCGTATTTCCACAGTATTCGCGATCACCATTATTATACACTGTCCAGAGAGATGTACTTGTGCTGCCAGTGATGTAACCCCTGACTACAAATTCGATTGGAAAAACCTCACATTTTTTTACTATAGTTACATTAGGATCAGGAATTTTGATTACATGATTAGGGATAATATCCTTGGTCTGGTCAAACCACCAGGCGCTGGTAAGATTTAGCACTTGTCCTTTGAATGGTATGGATGCCAGTACGCGGTCAAAAGCGCTTTGGCGATCCGTAGTGATCAGTACGATCTTGTTATCAAGTTCATATTGATCTCGGACCTTGCCAGTCCTTTTGCTTCCAGAAGATAAAGCGGTTTCGGTTAATGTGTTGTTTAGCTCAGCATTGATACGGGCTTTATAGTGTTCAGTTGATTCGATAACATTCATGAGATAAAGGGTTGAATAATATGTGTGTGTCTAAAATTTGGTCTAGTATGGTTTCAAAATTACCGCTGTTTACAATCACATTCCATATGACACCGCGTTTTAGTTGTGAAATTTCATTAATTTCAAAGCGTCGGGTTAAAGACTCAAATTTTGATCGGCCAATCATATCTTCTTTTTGGCGCACCAAGAAAGATGCGGTGTTTTCTTTTCTTTGGATTGTACTGATAAATTCTTTATTAGAATTGTATAGCTCACCAGTATCATTAATTTTTTGAAGAGCATGTTCCCGATCACTGCCGATTGTTATCTCCCAGTGGGTTTGTCGCTTAATGGCAATATTGAACCCCAAATGCTTCAGCGCATTTTGTACTGATGATGCTTCATTATCTGCGATGATCATATCAATTACCCATTCCGTGGTAAGACCATTTGGGCTGTATTGTGTTACTTCATAGTGTGGGCGTTCGAAGGAAAGAGTATAATCTATAGCAGGAGTTCCGGTTTCTATAAATTCTTTCATAGATGAAAATATAACATCACCGTTATTGGTTCGCTCTGGGTGAGGCATTATGGCCATGACGTTTCCAGCTGGATTACATACTGCCGCTAGATTGTACATAGACCCATTTGGGTTCGTGGGGAACTCATCTATAATACTACCATTATCATCACAGTAACGATAAACTGTTTGATTATTCGCAATCATTTTTTCTAGCAATTCTTCTGGAACAATAAAACGACCTTCACCGTGAGCTAAAGGAATATTGATCCATTCACCAGTTTTTAAATGTTGTGTAAAAGCACATCGGTCTGATGGTATAGAGTTCTGCAGATTGGCCCATGTATTATAATAACCAACACCAATCACACGACCCCCTTTAACCCGTTTATTATCTGTAAGCGCCATTCCTATGGAATAACCTTGAAGCCCGGGGACAAGTCCGCTTTCTACTAAAATCTGTGCACCGTTACAAATGCCTAGAACGGGTTTGCCTTTTTCTGCTTCCAGTTTGACTTGTTTTATGATGGGATCAAGCGCGGCAATGATACCTGCTCTGGAACGATCCTCATAAGAAAAACCGCCAACGATAATGTAACCATCAAATTGTACTAATTTTTCTGCAGATTCATTCCATAAAAACTCGACAGGGTTTAAACCAACCCGATAACAAGCCATGAATGTTTCTCGTTCTGTATTGGATCCGGGAAATTGGACGACCGCAATACTGGACATTATTAAACGCTCACTTCTTTTTTGCCTTTTACTACATTACCGATTTCGTAAACTTCTGTTAAATTATTAAGCACATTTTTAACTATGTTTACATTGGACGGATCAACAATAAATACCATCCCAATCCCCATGTTAAAAGTGCGGTACATTTCATTTTTCTCTACTTTGCCTATATGTTGCATTACATCAAAAACAGGAGGTTTTGGCCAAGACCCTTTTTGAATTTTAATACCACAATCATCAGGTAAAATGCGTGGAATATTTTCTAATAGACCACCGCCAGTAATATGTGCTATGCCTTTAATGTCAATGCTCTTGTCCAATACTGCAAACACATGATTTGTATAATTAATATGAGGCTCTAATAGTGTAAGTCCGACTGATTTTTCTAATTCCGGGAGGGAATCATGCACATCATATTGACCAATATCAAAAAAGAGTTTTCGAGCAAAAGAATAACCGTTGGTATGTAGTCCATTAGAAGGTAGTCCCAACACAGAATCCCCGGGCATAATGGAATCACCCGTAATAATACATTCTTTTTCCACAACGCCAGTAATGACCCCAACAAGATCATGTTCTCCAGACAAATAAGTATCTGGCATTTCGGCTGTTTCACCACCGACCAATGACACGCGGGTTTCCTTGCAGGCTTTCACCATTCCAGAGACGATTTTTTCTATGATCTCAGGGTTTAGCCTATCGTTTGCTATATAATCCAGGAAGGTTAGTGGCCGAGCCCCCATAACTAAAATATCATTGGCAGTGGCACTTAAAAGATCAATGCCGATCGTGTCAAATTTTCCTAGTTTTCTAGCGATGATTGTTTTTGTGCCTACACCGTCAATGCTTTGAACCATAACCGGATTTTTATAACTGTTTAGAATTGGTTTCAGATCGTAGAGGGCACCAAAACCACCGATTCCAGCAAGGACATTAGATGTAAAAGTAGATTGCACACCATATTTGATCCGATCCACCGCCTCATTTCCGGCATCAATATCTACGCCGGCTGATTTGTAGTTGATTTTAGCCATTATAATTTTTCACGCAATCCATTTGTCCATGCATCTTTTGCGTGTTTCACAGATAATTTGACAACACTATTAAAAACCATCGCCCTTGAATCATTTGTTGATCCGATTTTAATTAGTTCAATCCCATGATGAGAAAATATGGATTGTACTGCTTCCATATTATTCATTGATAATTCTAAAATGAATCCCCCCGTTTCAGAAAATAAAATTGTATCTGTACGTAAATCATTAATGATTTTGACATCACACCCGATTTCATTTCCAAATGTCATTTCGGCAACAGCAGACGCAACGCCACCATCCGCGATATCATGGCAGGATAGAATCAAACGCTTTTCAATACAATTATTCAGGGCAAAGATCTGATTTTTTACTTCTTTAAGATCAGGCTTCGGCAGATTAGTCCCCAGCTCATTATAGAGGCTGTAATACACACTACCGCCTAGCTCATCTTTGCGTTGACCAACCATCAGTAAAATAGAATCTGATTTTTGAAAATGCATGGGTATTGTCTTGTTTACATCTTGAATACGACCCAAACAACTCACGATTGGACTAGGGGGAATCGCACCTGATTTAGATTCGTTATAAAAACTTACGTTACCAGCGATAATAGGTGTGGGATGATTCGGGTTTTCTTTTAATGTTATGGCACGACAGGCATCTGCGATACCTCGGACACTTTCTACAAATTCCCACATTTGGTGGGGGTTTTCCGGGTTACCAAAACATAAACAGTCTGTAATAGCATGGGGTGTTGCACCCACGGCGGCCACGTTTCGCATGGCTTCTACCACAGAATTTACACCGCCCCAGTAGGGACTGATTAATCCGTGTCGTGGGTTGTGATCGGTGGATAAAGCTATGCCAACGTCTCGAATTTCTGATGGGTATTTTTTAGAATTAAAAGGAGCCATAACCCCGGCATCTGCCACGCCTGTTTCCATTTGAGTCCGCCCCTGGACCTGTTTATCATACTGTTCAAACACCGGTTCCCGACTGGCCATGTTCTCATGAGATAGTATATTCAGTAAGACCTGATTATAATCTAACGGTTCTGATAAATTTGGTTCGACAAATATTGTTTCTCTTGGCTCAAAAGGCCGGTTATATAAAAAGCCTTCTGTTACTTCTTTGGCAGGAGCGTTCACAATTTCTTCATTACCATTATGAACAATATATTGTCCATCACTTCGAATTTTTCCAATAATCGAGGCCATGGAACCAGCACTTACACCGGGCAAGTCGTACGCAGTATTGTAATGGTCTACAATAAAATTTGTCCATTCAGGTGGGCTGACCCACATAAATCTTTCCTGGGTCTCGCTACAAAGATATACTGAGGGATGGAGATTTTTCATTCCGATATGTATTTTATCCATCCATACTTCAGATCCATATCCAGAAGTTTCGGCTAGCTCTACACTTGCACAAGCTATACCACCAGCACCAAGATCTTTGAATCCAATATTATTAATGAGATTTTTTTCCTTCAAGATATTGAATAAAGCATATGTGGATTTTAAAAGATGCCTTTCTAAAAAGGCATTTGGTTCCTGTACGGCGCCTTTATTCTGTTCTTTCTTTTTTTCTTCCAGTTCTAAAGATGCAAAACTGGCGCCGCCAAACCCACTGTTATCTGTGGGCTTTCCAATAAGGATAAGATCATACCCATCAGCATTTTTTGGTGCGTAGGAATGAATTATATGATCCTCTCGTACGATACCAAGCGTCACCAAAGTCACTAAACAATTTTCATTATATCCCTCGTGGTAATAAATGTCACCAGAAATATTTGGAATTCCCAAAGGATTGCCATAACCAGCAATACCCGCTACCACACCATCGTGTATCCATTTCGTTTTATTGCGGTTAATTTCTCCAAAACGAAAAGAATCTGTGCAGGCAATAACTTCAGCGCCCATGCACATCACATCACGGACGTTGCCCCCAACGCCGGTTGCGGCCCCTTCGTATGGCACAATTTGGGATGGATGGTTATGAGATTCGTGGCTCATAACAACACACCAACGATGGCCTTCATGATCTGTAGCTACGGATACAACACCAGCGTCTTCTTTGGCACCCAGGACCACATCCGGCCCCTCGGTGGTTAATTGCTTTAGGTGGGAACGGCTACTTTTATAACTGCAATGTTCAGATCCCTGAATGGAAAATAAAACAAGCTCAGTAAGGGAAGGCGCCCGGCCAAGCATCTCGTTTTGAATCTTCATGGCCTCTTCAGGTGTAAGAGGGATGTTTAATTCAGCAAGCTTGGTTTGGATGGCATCGGATTCTAATTCGCTGAAATCGATGATCTCGCTTGTAAATGCCATGCGGAATTTCTAATCAGAAAAAGATTATAGCAAAAAAGAAATACTACCGTAGAATTGTTTCATGTCTTTGTGGACCTATAGATATGATTTTTACAGGACATTCAACAGCCCGCTCAATAAAAGCAATATATTCTCGCATTGTACTGGGAAGAGCATCGTAACCACTATCCAATATATCACTTGGCAGATCGCCCCATCCGGGAAGTGTTTCATATACTGGAATTGATTTGCGGAATTGATTTAAACTAGCGGGCATTTCCATGATTTTCTGCCCATTTATTTTATATGCTACACATATCGAGAGTTCTTTAAATCCATTTAATATATCCAACTTGGTTAACGCAATTTCAGTAAGTCCGTTAACTCGTACTGCCTGACGAATTTGAACTAAATCCAACCACCCGACTCTTCTTGGTCGCCCCGTTGTGGTCCCATACTCATTTCCTTTTTCGCGGAGCATATGAGCATTGCCACCATTTATTTCTGATGGTAATGGCCCTTCACCTACTCTACTTAAGTATGCCTTCACTACGCCAATGATGCGATCAATATCCCGAAAACTAACACCAGTACCAGTAGAAATATGCCCAGCGGCTGTATTACTGGAAGTTGTGTAAGGATATATGCCGTGATCTACATCCAGGCTGATACCCTGTGCACCCTCAAACAAAATGGCTTTTCCTGTTTTGTGTGCGTTGTATAATTCCAAAGCGGTATCTGTAATGTAGTCTTTTAACTTTTGGCCATAACTACAATATGAATCAAAAATTTCATTTTGTGTTATTTTCAGGGTTCCCCCGAGCGATTTTTCTATAAGCCCTTTGGCAAAACCATATCCTTTTTCTAATTTTTCGCTGAAAATTTCAGGCTCTAAAAGATCAATCATACGAATACCATTTCGGTACATTTTATCAGCATAAACTGGTGCAATTCCACGGCGAGTACTACCCGCTGCTAGGTTGCCCTGGTGGCCGGATAACACGCCATCTAATACAATATGATAGGGCATAATTACATGAGCCCGATCACTAACCATCAGTTTTGGCTCGATACCTTTTTCTTTGATATATGCAATCTCATCCAATAGTACTTTGGGATCTACCACCACGCCATTGCCAATGATGCTCATTGGTTCGCCATACACAACGCCAGAAGGAATAAGGTGTAATTTGTATGTTTTGTTATCGACGACAACGGTGTGACCAGCGTTGTTACCACCATGAAATCTGACTACATAATCAGCTTCGCCAGCAAAAAAATCGGTGATTTTTCCTTTGCCTTCATCGCCCCATTGGGCGCCAACAATTGCAGTTATTTTAGATGGGTGTTCGGTCACTTAAAAAAGAATGCTGGCTTGCCTTTGGTATGTGGGAAAAAAGAATGAAACACAAAATTAAAGCTATAAAGATTACATTTAATTCAGGATATTGGCAAAGTGACAATTCAATAAATTAGAAATAATTATAGAAAAACTATTTTAAAATGGATTAATCAGAGCCAATCGATAGTATCGCATAGGTTCTTTATCATTGTTCCAATCTTCAATGGTCTGTGCGTCTCCTGCCGATAAAACAACAAGCCCAAGACTCAGCCGTAACTCATACCCCGCCGTGGAAACCTCTGTTTGTTTTTCCCCGGATGACCACACAGAACCATAGTCTGATATTAAATTAAGCGAAAGCTTCTTTGGTAATACGGGTAATCGGTACTCTAAGGTCCCAAAAATAAGGCGGTCCCCCAAGCTGTAACCCGACCAGCCTCTTGGGTTGTGATTTTCAGGAAGAAAATTTTCAAATAATGTCTGACTACCGGTTAAATAAATTGGTTCATCATCTGTTAAGCCAACGTAATCTTGTTTCGGTGGTTGACCCGATTGGAAAATAGTTTTTAACCGAAAATAAATAGACGTTTTTTTGATGGGAAGATTCACGTATGCATCTGTTTTTAAACGAGAATAACTGAATGCGCCAAAAAGATTTTTGTTGGCGTAATCTACTTGGGCATATACACCAAAGCCCTGATTGGGGTGGAGAAAATTTGCTCCATGGGGACGCTTATCAGACCAAAGATAGTATAGAGATAGATAACCATCCTGTCCATTATCCGGTATGGGCATATTAATATATTCGCTGGTATCTCGAGGAATAGGTTCACCAGTTTTTTTAATCGTTTTTTCCCAAACTGTGACATCGTGTGAAATGAAAGAAGCATTCAAGCCAATCGCATGATTTGAAGAAAAAGATTCACCAAAATTCATTGGATGTTCCGCACCAAACCGAAAACCATTTTTCACATCGATCATTTTTGCGTCATCATATAAACGAAAAGAACCATCCATATTTTTAGATAATGAAATAGACCAGAGTGGACCGTGCTCCGCATTAATATATCCAAAACCATACCCGCTTTTGCTGGGGTTAATATTATTGATATATCCAAATGCTTCAAACATATGTCTTCCCAAAGCATCAGTCCATGCAGTTAGCGCAACCGGACTTTGAAAAGGAAGGACTAGGGATGTAACATGTCTCATATGCTGGGTGAATTTGTATTTTCTGGAATTTGAAATTGTGGGCAGCGTATCCGGTTTTTCATTTACGAAGGATACGTCCGGCCCAGCTTTTAACCAGGATGTGTAATTATTTCTAAGTGAAAGCGGCTTTGTGTCCGGCGCACGAAAAGGATCCACTTTCACGACTCTAACTGAATCCTTCACAGCATTTAATGTTCCAGCCAAGATAAGGGAATCCTTCGGCATCCATTGATAAGACCAGATACCGTCCCCTGCATCTGTATTAACAGTAATATTATTGTTGCTTAAATCTATCGTGTGAATATTAGGAACGCCATTGCTATTAGATGTGTATGAAATAGCCGTTTGATCTGGATGCCAAATAGGGTATGCATCTGCCATCGGGTCATTGGTTAACCGGTTTATACTGCCCGACTTAATATCCATTGTGTAGATATCCATATTACCATTTTCAGGAGACATGGAAAATGTGAGTTGATCTAAATTAGGAGAAACAGATAAAAAAGCGATTTGAGTATTATCTGTGTAATTGGTAATGGATTCTGGTGTTTTGCCATCTAGCTTTACAGAGTAAATATTGGATACATTATTGTGGTGGGCGACAAAAGCAATGGTGACAGAATCTAGCCAAACGGGATATGTCGCACGCATTGATTTGGTAAGCCAGCGGTCTTTAGCTTCTGCAGAATCATAATATTTGATATCATACACCATGGATTGGTTTTCTCCATGATGGTATTTGGAATAGGCTATTTTCCCCCCATCTGGTGACCACGACAGGAAGGAGTGAAAATTCCCGAAATCAATTTCCTCTTTTTTCCACAATACTTTTTCTTTATAGGGTTTTTCTATGGCTAGAGAATCTTTTTTGGTTTTCTTTTTCTTTTCTTTTAGTTTTTTGATTTGTTTTTCCCAAGCCTCAAACTGTTTTTTCTCTTTTGCGGAATCACGCTCGGCGATCATAAGTGACAAATCAAATTGATCTTTATCATCATTGCCAATCATAGCAATTTTTGTACTATCTGAATAAAAATCAGCACCCACCAGCGCATTTTTAATTGGAAGGGTAAAGACCTCACCAATTTCTTTATAGGTTTCTTTTTGTGAACGATAACCATAATAATATGTGTTCATATGACGACGCCAATTTTCCTCAAATTGCTTTACGGTTATTCCAGTAGCCTTTTTGAATCCTTTGCTAAAATTGAATAATTTTAACCCATCTCTGTAAGCTAGTGTTTTGGTAATGGTAGAATCGCCAAAACGATCAGCCCAGTAAAGCATTTTAGAAAAACCGTCATGATGTGGATCCATCTGGCTTGTTGTATTTCTGAGGATATGGGCTTTATGGGAAATGTCGGCTCTGTATGGACGCCAGCTTTCTGTCTCATATTCTGCCGTGCCCTCTACAACCCATCCGGGCAGACCGCTGATTAATCGCCCCAATGGATCTGGGAACCACGACCGTGTTTTGTGTAGTAAAACAATGTCAACCACTTGCCTTTTTCTAACCAGATTGCAGCATCATTTTGGTCCACCCAGATAAAAGTATTGTACATCCAGGTGGCAAACCCATTCATGATTTCATCTTCTGAAGTAAAAATGATATCAATGGTTGGTATTGTATCCAAATCCATTTGTGCTAATAAAGTGGGACGCACATATTCAGCAATGATAGCGCCTTCTTTGGCAATTTCTTCAATACCTTGGTGATAATGAATATTGAAGTGTTTGGTTGATATGGTGGACCATTTTAATTCTGGGTGCACACGGTTTGTCATCATCCACGTCCCCTGTGCTGGAAGTGAAGAATAGTATAGAATAATAAAGAGAATAATTTTTTTCATTGGGCGTAACATCTGTTTAATGGTTTTAAAAACGAATAATATGTATTGTAATCTTGTAAAACAGGGGCGAAAGCATAGATAAATTTAGTGAGATAATGACATTGTTTTTTGTTGGTCTTTAAAAACACCTAATACACCAATAATAACTAGAATCGCACCACCTAATGTCCAGCGTGTGATGGGTTCATTTAAAATGATGAAACCTAAAATTACTGCGATTACCGGATTGATATAAGCATAGGTAAACACAACATTGGGTGGCAATAAAGTTAGTGCTTTCACAAAAGAAGTAAATGCAATTACTGATCCAAAAATAATTAAATATCCCCAGGCCCACCAGGCAGATACAGACGGGCTGAGAGCAGGCTCATTTATTAGTAAAGAAGTAACAAACAGAGCAATGCCACCAAATACCTGCTGAACCGCTGAACTAATTTCTGGTGAAGACTGTATATCCGACCGTTTTTGATAAACAGAACCTGCGCCCCAGCTTAACCCAGCTACAATAAGCATGAAAGCACTTCGAAGATCACCAATGTTCCCGCCAGATATGGCAGGCCAATTCAAAACAGCAATTCCGGCAATACCGATAAATAAAGATATAATTAATTGAAAAGATGGTCTTTTTCTATCTAATCGCGATTCAATAATTGCCACCCAAATAGGTGTACAGGCAATGATTAAGGCTGTGTATCCGGAATCAACTTTTGTTTCGGCTAAGGCCACCAAACCATTCCCGATCCACCAAAGGGCAAGGCCAGAAATAGCCAACACAATTGTATCATTTCGAGTTAGATGAAAAGACTCTTGTTTAATAAATCGTGCGATTCCAAGTAAAATTAAACTGCCGGCGAAGACACGAGTAGCCGACATAATCATAGGTGGAAATCCAGAGCCGTCCTGTACCGCAATGCGGATTGCTAGATAAGTACTACCCCAAAGAACGTAAACAATACATAAATGGATTAAACCATATGTGTTGAGTTTGTTCTCATTCATATATCTTTACACTAATTAAATACAGCCGGGGCAACAATGAGCGCAAGAATAGATAATATTACAATTCCGATTATGTTGAGCACAAACCCCGCTTTCACCATTTCTGCAATACGAATATAACCAGAACCATAAACAATAGCGTTTGGCGGTGTTGCCACAGGTAACATAAAAGCACAACTGGCAGCCAAAGTAGCTGGAAGCGCAAAGATCAAAGGATCTACATTTATGCCGATTGCAAGAGCCGCCACAACGGGAAGAAACGTACCGGTAGTAGCCGTATTACTGGTTAGTTCTGTTAGAAAAGCAATAAGGGTTGTAATAACGATCACAAGCACAATTGTTCCTGCATCCCCCAAAACCACCAGGCTTTTACCGATCCAATCTGCAAGCCCAGTTCGGGTTACAGAAGAAGCAAGACTTAGTCCGCCGCCAAATAAAATAAGTAGCCCCCAAGGAAGTTTAGACATTGTTTTCCATTTCATTAGATACGGGTCATTTTTATTTGCGCTTGGTATAAGAAAAAATGTAGTAGCTGCAATAATAGCAATCCCCGCATCGGATAATCCTGCGAATATGGAGAGCGTATTTAATAATGGTCTAGTCATCCATAAAAGCGCAGCACTGGCAAAAACAATTGCGACGCGTTTTTCCGCGGCACTCATTGGACCTAAGTCAGCGCGCAACTTGTACAAATGATTGCGTGTTGCATCTGAAGTAGCGAATCTGATAGGGAATACAATATGCGTAATTGCAAACCAAGCAAGGGGCAACATGACTAACGTAAGTGGAAAACCCACGAGCATGAATTGACCAAATCCAATTTCTGCAAAACCGTTCTCTTTCATAAAACCGACCAAAAGAGCATTGGGTGCAGTCCCGACAATAGTGGCCATTCCACCGATGGTTGCGCTGTAAGCAATTCCCAAAAGAAGTGCGAGTTGAAAATTACGTTTCTGAGTATCATTGAGTTCATCTGCAGATTCGGAGACAATTTTTACAACTGAAACGCCAATAGGAAGTAACATAAGCGTTGTGGATGTGTTCATTACCCACATACTGATCATGGCGCTAGCTAACATAAAACCGCCCACAATGGCTGGCCCGCTTTTACCCACAGAAGTAAGAATGGTGAGTGCCATACGTTTATGAAGATTCCATTTTTCAACGGCCAAAGCAATCACAAACCCACCCATAAAAAGATAAATGATCGGGTTAGCATAAGGTGCTGCCACAGTTTTGATATCACCAATTCCAAGAAGAGGGAAAATTGCCAGCGGGACCATAGCAGTGACTGAAACATGTACTGCTTCGGTGCACCACCAGATTGCCATAAGAATTGCAGCTATTGCAGTACGCCAAGCACTGAGCGGCATCGCTTCCGGAGGCGGTAACATTATCAGGATAAGACCTATGGTTGGGCCGAGCCAAAGACCAATTTTCTGATACTTGGATTTCATGAAATAGTGTTCTCTTTCGATCCGTTTGTTGGATGGGAAAAAGTAGGATGTAATATTTTAGCCATCAATGGAAAGTTTTTGAACTGTAAGCTTGGATTATTAATTGTAGTGAAATTCCGGGACATCAATTTTTTTATTTAGCATTAAACTAGGAGTATTCTGTAAATATTGATCAAAAAATTCTAACGAGATTTGATTGACCAAATACACGGATCGGTGCCGGTTCATTTTCCCTACGTCAAGTATAATTTGTACTAAAGGAGAAAAAAGAGGCGCATCACAATAGTCCATGTGGAGCGTATTTTTGATAGTGATTCGATGACTAGGCCCGCGGTTATTTTGAATTAAAGCATCCAATAAAGAATAATTTGAAGGATAATCAGAATCGTCCCAATGTGGTCTTCCTATATGAAGAAAGGGCTGCATGAGACCTTTTTCGATCACTTCTCTTGGCACAGGATTCATCCAACTGTCCAGAGCCAATGTGGCTGTAATTCTACTATCGAGAAAAGAAACCACTGTGCTTGTTGCACCACCAAAAGAATGACCTGCCACACCAATTCGGTTCGCATCTAAATATCCATTTAATACATGTTTTATTTCTCCGGATTGAATACGCTCCAGTTGATCAATGATAAAACGAATATCACTTGCCCGAGTATTAATTTGTTTCTTTCTGATAATAATACTATCAGGATGACCGGTTATATTGGAACGATAATCTGCAATACTGCCATCAGGAAAAATTGTAATGTTTGCATCATAACTATGATCCAATCCTATAACAACATAGCCATGATTGGCCAATTTTTCGGCGAATGAAGTATGGAGATAGCGCATGGATGTAATACCATGCGAAAAAATTATTATTGGGAAAGGAGCTGGGCCGGAATCAGCCTCTAAATCGATGTAACTATTGGTTTTTGTTAATTCGATATGTTTTACTAAAACCCCAGGAAAACCACCAGCAATTCCGATAGATTTGATTCGAGTATTTATATTGTCTACATATGGAGTGCGTTTTGCTTTTTTTACTTTTTCAGCTGGATACCAAAACTGCACCATAATTTGTCTTATATCGTCTGGGTCCTCATCGGTGAACCATTCCATGCGACTTTCATCGACCCAATGATTTATGGTCGATCCAATAGTATAAGGGCCACTTAGATCAGGCATTTTGATAATAGGAATAGCTGCTGGTAGAAATACGGAAAGACCCATCCAGATAAAAAATAAAAATTTAATGACGCTATGAATCGAATATTTTTGCAAAAAAACCAGTGCCAACATTGAACCGTAGGCTGGAAACATTTGCCATCGGTATTGTTCTAGAAAAAGATGAATAAGAAAAACAGGGAAAATAAATTTTAATAATAATTTTGTTTGATCCTTTTTTTCTGTACCAAACAAAATTTGGATAGAACCCACTCCAAGTAGAGTCAATAAGATAATTTCAAATGGTCTCAATTTTTTTTCTACTCAGCAAATCAGGTTAATTCTTTAGAAAATTTTTCCACTTTTTTTGGATCTATAGGTTCGGACATGCCCATATGAAAAGCAAGGAACCACATAACAAAAATTCCATATCCTAAAAACATAATTTGCCAAACCCAAAGAGAAGGAAGAGCAAAAGGCACCCATAGAGCAGGCGAGTTAGGATCGGAGAAAATAGTGTTCCCGATAGTTGCGAAAGGCCCAAATCCAACAAGAAACCAGATTAAGGTCAACACCCAAGCTAATATTACTTTTTTCTTTCGCGCTGAATTCATGCCCGATACAGCCTGAAGCAATTGGTGTTTTTTCGCTTTGTTATTTCGCTCAGCGTCTGTTTCAGCATAAAAATGTGAAACTAAAAATGTAGTGATCAAATTGAAGAATATTCCCCATCCAGCACTATGAATAGTTAATGGATATGCTCCCCATGGAACCCCAAACCAGGCAGATGTTCTATCTGTTAATGTAACGGCAATCAATCCAATGATTAATCCGGCAACAACACCTTTTTGTGTGAATCCTTTATAATAACAGATACCGATCAAAGCAGGATACATTTGAAACCCATATGCCACAGCTAGCCCACCCAGCATAACGATAGCCTGGCTAGAATTAGCCGCTACAATTAATGCTGCACCAGTCACAATAACGACAAAGACACGACCACTTAGTTTTTGGGTTTTATCAGAAGCATTGGGTGAAATGTATTTGGCATAAATGTCTCTGGTAACCATGGCGCTGAAAGTTGACATATAAGCTGCTCCGGTGCTTTGCATGGCCGCTAGAGCACAAACGGCTAAAAGGCCAACAAGCCAGGGTGCGGCATCAGATAATAGATTAATTAGTTGGGGAACAAGATTATTATCATTAGCGCTATCCAATACACCATTCGCAATTAAAATATGGCCGCCCATCCCTTGAAAAACAGTGAATGAAAATAAAAGAATCCCTATAACCATAGAAGACGCGACCACCTGCTGCCATCGAAAAGCTTTAGAAGTTTTATTAGAAAAAGCCCACATAGAAAATGCAGGTGATGATTGAATCCCCATTAAAGCAAACATATAAGTCATACACATGATTCCAGTCCACGGACCACCGGTTGCTTTGGACCCAGCAGACACCATTTGAATACTGCCTGGAATAGCTACTTTCATTGAATACCCATCTGCTGTCAGGTTTTGTCCCGATGTAACATCGGCAATCACCATATCTGCCAATCCCTTGGTGAATCCACCATATCCACCAGCATAGTAAATAGCAATTCCACCAAGAATTGTGATGCCAAGTGCCAATAAAATAGCTTGGGCACAATCGACAAATGCAACCGATCTTAAACCACCGGAAGCGACATAAATCATAACAATGGTGGATAAAGCAAACATACCGAAATTGACACTGACTAATCCATCGGTAAGCACATTAAAGAGGGCTCCGGAAGCACGCAATTGAACACCTAGATAAGGTACGCTGAAAAGAAATGCTACTAAAACAGTCAACAGGCGTATTGAATTGCCACCATAATAGTCGCTGTACATTTCACCGGGTGTAATGTACCGGTACGCTTGGCCCAGGACCCACTGACGCCGGAGAAAAAGCACTCCGGTAAAAGGAATAGTTAAAGCATAAAAAGAAGCAAAAGCATACGGTAATCCATCGGTAAAAATTTTACCTGGATGCCCCACAAAGGTCCAACCGCTGAAACTGGTAGCGGTTGCTGCTAGAACAAATACCCATATGCCAATAGAACGACCAGCCAAAAAATAATCAGTCGATGTCTTTGCTGAGCGAGCACCTTTAAACCCCCAGAATAAACAATAAGCCCAATAAATACTGACAAATGTGATAAGCCAAGCAAATTTTGGTTCCATTTTTCTTCTTTACCTTATTTTTAAGTTCCGGAAGTATAGGCGCATGACATGGAATGTAGGAAGATAAATTAGTTTACGAGGAAAACACGGCTTGAATCGAGACTCCCGTCATTCTCGGCCGGACTCAATCCGAGCATACTGCACATCATTTCATAGAGGTGGATGTTCGTAATCCCAGGCCCATTGAAACCGGATTTAAAGGCAGGTCCATGTCCCACAAAAATACCGCGCATGGATGGATATGCGGGGTCATATCCATGAGTGGCACCATTAAAACCTTCAGCATGATCATCTGTGGCAAAATACTCGTGCGTTGAAATAGACCAATGTTCGTGTGCTACTGCTGTAATGGGCTGAATACGGCGGTGATTTCGATAGTGATATCGCTCTGGCGCATCGCCTTTTTTATACACACTCATGTTGGGGTGAATATTTTTCAGTTTTGAATATATTTCATCCACATTTTTTAATGGTGAGATAGAGCTAATAGGAGTCCAATCCACCATATATACATCATCCATCTTAATATAGTCATCCAAGTAAATAATAGAGTCTGGATGAATAGAAGCCATTCCATGATCTGAAACGAGCATAATGTTAACTTTATTAAAAATATCACGTGATTTTAGCCCAGCCATTAGTAGTCCGATTGTACGATCCATTTCCTGTATGGCTTCTTTGATTTCATCTGAGTCGGGTCCATACTGATGTCCGTATGAATCTGTGTGACTGAAATAAAGTGAAATGAAACCGGGGCGTTTTTCAGCTGGAAAATCTAACCAACTTAATATTTGTTGTATACGGTCATTATGGGAAATAGAACCATCATATACAAGAGATTCACTTGGCCGTACACCCATGATTTCTGCTTCCGAAGCAGGCCAGAACATGCTCATCGCTTTTTGGCCATGATTTTCTGCTGTGACCCAAATCGGCTCTGAATCGTACCATTTTCCATCCCGAACTGGCGCACTGCCTTCTCCTATGTAATAAGATTCATCAAAGACTGGATCGTACATTCGATTGGCAATAATACCGTGATTTTCAGGATAGCGACCGGTGACAATGGATATATGATTAGGGAATGTTTTACTAGGGAATACAGGAATAAGCGCTTTTGCTTTACTACCGGATTGGATTAGCTCATCAAAATTGGGTGTTCCCGTTTTATTAAAATAATCCCAACGAAATCCATCCATGGATATTAAAATAAGCGGTGTTTTAGTATTAGTGGAACCATTCTCACTTGGACATGCAGTTAAAACAAGAAAAAAACTGATTATGGATAAAACAAAACACCGTTTCACGGGTATTGGTACATTAAATTCTGTCTTCATAGGCAGAAGTTAATTTAGGCATTAGTTGTGGGATTCAAAAAACTAGACTTTGAGGAATATTCGGAATCAAAAATGCGTTCTCGCTCAGAGTCTTTTTTAAATGAAATTGTTACACGTCGAACCATTCGTCAATTTTCCGATCGTATGGTGCCGATCGATATTATAAATAATTGTATTAAAACAGCCGCATCTGCACCATCTGGCGCCAATAAACAGCCATGGCAGTTTGTAGTTGTGAAAGATCCAGGCATTAAGGCGGAAATCCGCAAGGCTGCGGAAAAAGAAGAAAAAGAGTTTTACGGGCATAGGGCGACCAAGGAATGGTTGGAAGATTTAAATCAATTTGGTACAGACTGGCATAAGCCTTTTTTAGAAATAGCACCCTATCTTATTGTTGTATTTCGTAAAATATATGACTTAGAAGATGACGGCACTCAACGAAAAAATTATTATGTAAATGAATCCGTAGGTATTGCCTCAGGATTTTTATTGGCGGCTCTTCATCATGCGGGATTAGCCACACTAACCCATACCCCCAGTCCCATGAATTTTTTAGGGCAAATTCTGAACCGTCCTGTAAATGAAAAAGCATTTTTATTGATACCGGTAGGGTATCCCGCGAACGATGCTGAAGTACCGGATCTTTCTAAAAAACCCTTCGGTGAAATTTCAAAAATTGTCTAGTAATAAAATCTGTATTTTTAAATATATTGGATAAAAAACAGTTAACTTAATTTTTTTTGTTCATGTCTGATTTTACCCGCAGAGAATTTATTCAAAACAGCATGTTACTTGCGGCCGGCATGGTGGTTTTTTCATGTGAGGATTCTGACGCTGAGTTGAAAAGTGATTCACCGGGGATGCTTTCTGGAAATCGCACACCCAAACGGATTGTTATTGTGGGGGCAGGATTATCTGGGCTTGTTGCCGGGTATGAGTTAACCAGGGCTGGTCATGAAGTAACGATTTTGGAGGCAAGAAATCGAGTTGGTGGGCGCGTCCTTACATTGCGTGAACCTTTCTCCGATGGACATTTTGCCGAGGCAGGCGCAGCTAGAATTCCACCCGATCATAACTTAACACTTGGATATGCAGATCACTTTGAGTTAACCCTTGATAGCTTTTATCCCAATTCAGGTTTATTTGTGAATTACCGTGAGGGGACACGTAATGTTATTCCAACAGAAAACTTTCTTAATGATGGGCCTTGGCCCGGATCTGTTCCGCATAAGGAATATGTGAAAATCAGGGAAGGTTCGGACAAACTGCCCCAGGCTTTTTCAACACATCTATCTGGACAAATTCATCTTTCGATGCCGGTGAAATCTATTGAACAAAATATAGACGGTATTCTTGTTCGTACAGCTGATGGGACCGAATTTTCCGCAGATAGAGCACTGTGTACTGTACCGTTGACAGTACTAAAAAAAATTAACTTTATTCCAACGCTTTCACCTGAAAAGGAACAAGCAAGAAACGGGGGATATAATTATGCGGCGTCCACTAGGGTTTTTATTCAATTTAAAAATCGGTTTTGGGAAAATGAGAACCTCAATGCCTGGGGATATTCGGACTGGCCAGAAGAAATATGGCAGCCGACTTGGGATAGAGAAGGACCAAGAGGAATAATCATGTCATATTTAAGATATAGTCGCGCCGTTGAAATAGATCAACTCAGTGAAGAAAAACGAATCGAGCAAGTACTTAGCAGATGGGATAATATTTTTCCTGGCGCAAATGATCAGATGGAAAGCGGAGTATCACACGCTTGGGCGCTTGACCAATGGTCTGGCGGGGCTTGGGCATCTCCTTCGTCGGCTCAGAATGAAACTTTAGGTTCACATATTGGGAAAGCTGAAGGGCGAATTCATTTTGCGGGGGAACATGCTTCAGAATATCACGGCTGGATGCAAGGGGCATTGGTTTCAGGACTGCGAGCAGCCAAGGAAATACATGAAGAAAATTAATTTTTTAATATTTGGTTTTATACTTATGATAGGAATTTTATACAGCCAACATCAACCTTTTCAGAAATATGATGAAATAATCACGGGATCAAAATATAAAATTAGCATGGTCCCTATTCATGGTGGGGCATTCCAAATGGGAAGCTTAAAAACAGAAAAAAATCGGAAAAAAGATGAGGGACCTGTACATAAAGTTACCATTGATGATTTCTGGATGAGCAACATAGAAATCACATGGGATATTTATGAATTATTTCTTACCCGCAACACTGATCATGCAGAAAATCCAAAAGGGTTGGTCAAAATAGATATTGATGGTGTTTCCGGAGCGACAATGCCCTATGTGAATTATAACAAAAACGGATTACCGGTTATTAATATAACCCAATATGGTGCCTCGCAATTTTGTAAATGGTTGACAGCTAAATCTGGGAATTATTATCGACTTCCTACAGAAGCAGAATGGGAATATGCCTGTCGCGGAGGAACAGAAACGGCCTACTCATTTGGGAAAGACGAACGAAAAATTGATGGATATGCATGGTATAAAAATAATAGTAAAGGCAAACTGCAAAAAGGGGCATTAAAACAACCCAATAATTATGGTCTATATGATATGCATGGTAATGCGGCTGAATGGGTGTTGGACAATTATGATTCTGAGGCATATATTGCAAGAAAGAAGGGTGTCAATAATCCGATTAAAAAAAATAAAGCGATCTATCCTCGAGTAGTCCGAGGCGGTTCATTTAAAAACAGTGCAAACCAACTAAGGTCTGCAGCAAGAGGCTATTCAAAGAGAACATGGAAACAACGAGATCCACAAATACCAAAAAGCTTATGGTGGCATACCGATGCAACCCATGTTGGATTCCGTATAGTGCGGCCAAAAATTTCACCGTCTAATGAAGAATTGAGTAGATATTGGGTAAAACCAAAGAAAGAATATTGAGGTGTTATGAAAAATCATCAGAAAAAATTAAATAGAAGAAGTTTTTTAGAACATTCTGCAAAGATTACAGCTGCTGGGATATTAATGAGCCGCCTTCCAGCAGCTTCAAAAAAATTAATTAAAATTGAAGGCGAAATTAAGGTTGCACTTGTTGGCTGCGGTGGTAGGGGGACTGGTGCGGCTGCTCAAGCCCTTGCGGCTGATCCGGATGTACGCTTGGTTGCTATGGCGGATGTATTTGTTGATCGGGCTGAGGAATGTTTTTCATCTTTATCAGAGAAAAATGAACACTCAGATAGGTTGAGTGTAAATGAAGAAACTGTTTTTATTGGGTTTGATGCCTATAAAAAAGCGATTGATATGGCAGACGTGGTTATTTTAACAACACCCCCTGCTTTTCGTCCAGTCCATTTTCAATATGCAATAATGAAAAATAAACATGTATTTATGGAAAAACCCGTCGCAACAGATGTTGCAGGAATTAAACAAGTTTTGGCGGCTGGGAAAGCCGCCCGGCAAAAAAAGTTAAATGTGGTTGTAGGACTTCAACGCCATTATCAAAGGAATTATAGATCAGTCAAAAAATTAATTGATCGCAAAAGAATCGGCAATCTTGTATCAGGGCAGGTATATTGGAATAGTGGAGGTGTTTGGGTGAAACCTAGAAAACCACAGCAGACAGAGTTAGAATACCAAATGAGAAACTGGTATTACTTTAACTGGCTATGTGGTGATCATATTGTAGAACAACATATTCACAATATAGATGTGGCTAATTGGTTCATTGGTGCCGTTCCGGTTTCAGCCCAGGGTATGGGCGGCCGGGAAGTTCGTACAGGGCCGGATCATGGACAAATATATGATCATCACTTTGTTGAATTTACCTATCCTAATGGTCAGATTATTTCAAGCCAGTGCCGCCACCAGAAAGGGTGTATGAATCGTGTTGAAGAAGTATTTCAAGGCGAAAAAGGAAGTATTGTGGTAAACAGTAGCCATTATGGTTTGATGAAATCAAGAAAAGGAAGAGTGATTTACAACCATGATGGTGAAAATGATATCAACCCATATCAACAAGAACACAATGAATTATTTGCGGCCATTAAAGCAGGTGAATATAAAATGGACGATACGGATTTGGGCGCTACAAGTACGATGACAGCAATTTTGGGCAGGATGGCAACATATTCTGGTCAAATTATTACTTGGGATCAAGCGATGGGATTTAACCATAAACTTGTTCCTGAACTACATTCGTTTAACGATAATGCACCGGTTCAACCGGATAAAAACGGACAATATCCCATTCCGGTTCCTGGTGTCACTCAATTTGGATAAATCATGAAACGACGTTCCTTCATAAAAAAAGGATTGGTTACAGCAGCAGCACCATTAATTGGTAGTGGTTTAATAGCTAAATCCCGATCAGAAAAAATTGTTTTTGATCAAACCTTCAACTTGAATTACGCTCCTCATTTCGGAATGTTTAAACACAATGCCGGTGACGATTTTATTGATCAGCTTCAATTTATGCATGATCATGGATTCCGATCTTTGGAAGATAACGGTATGAAAGGTCGCTCGAGACAAGAGCAAAATCGCATTGGGAAAAAAATGAGCCAACTGGGGATGACAATGGGTGTTTTTGTTGCTCATAAAATTTATTGGAGAGAACCTAATCTAACCAGCGGAGACAAAACACTTCAGGATGAGTTTGTACAAAACGTAAAAGATTCGGTGGACGTGGCAAAACGGGTTAATGCAACTTGGATGACAGTAGTGCCTGGCTATGTGGATTTAGGTTTAGAAATGGCGTATCAGACCGCCAATGTTGTTAAAGCGTTGCGCCGGGCGAGTGAGGTGTTGGAGCC
>JYMV01031617.1_pt1 | contig 30074 bp, 14 predicted proteins | sample 338911 | NCBI WGS metagenome assembly JYMV01 (sample SAMN03354496, study PRJNA234377) | hydrothermal vent metagenome | biome: Deep sea; feature: Hydrothermal plumes at the Eastern Lau Spreading Center, Western Pacific Ocean; material: Seawater | place: Tonga | collected 2009 | depth 2000 m m
GCCTGCTCAAAGTTAGCATCGGGTATTAGCGTTGTTTGTGCCGTTATTGCCTGGCTCAAAAGAACCGCAGTAAATAATGTGATCAGAGTTTTCATGGTTATTGATTTAATCTTTGCTTAAGTAGTTAACGGTTTTCAACATAACCTTTGCTTTCGTGGCCGTTTGTACAAGTTTTCATCTCAACGTTCAATAACAAAAGTATTTACTAATGCTTCTGAAAACAATACTAAAAGAAGCATACTTGTACGTTTCATAAATACATATTAGTTGTTGTGAATTTTGTTGCAGGATCAAGACAAAGGCAAATGATCAATTAAAATGAAGGCCAACCCTTATTGCAATACGATTGTAGAAATTATACACCTGTACTACCTGATCATCTATCCCCCAAACCCACTCAGTTCTTGTTGATCGCAGCTGCTGATGCCTGAACCCAACAGAAAGTACGAGGGCAGCATTGTCGGTTATATAGTTTTTTATGCCAATAACAGATCCCACCATGTATCCGCCTTGGTACCTTGGTTCATAACCATTTTCATAGTAATTGACCAGAGGAAATGAATATCCCCCTCTAACAGCGACAAAGGGAGAGAGTTTTCCTTTGAATATGGTATGCCGAACATCTATAAACGCAGGGGCAAGTGGAATATCCATAAACTCAAGCCCTGTCCCCAAACCAAATGCCAACCTGTTCTTTAGCTGGTACCCATTGATCAGTAAGAAGCTGAACGAATACTTGTTTTGGTATAAATCCCTGCCCGCCAGTACACCGACGTCTGTAATGTTGAAATAGCCCTTCTCTTTGATATTCAGGTCCCATTTTTTGGGTGGAAGATGGTCTTCTTTTACGATCCTGTCTATATCCTTCGAGCTAAACACCCACACATTGTGTCCAGTGGATTCAATTTTTACAAAATCCCCAAATTTCTGTTCCAATATTTGCCCCCGGATTACTGAACCGTTTTTTAAATAGATAACATCTTCTGTATTTCCCTGGGAGAAAGCATTTGACACAATGAGGTTTAGAAGTATCAGCAGGCTAAATAGTTTTACAAAGCTCGAAGTTCTCATATCTTATGATTTATAGATTAGGATCATTTTCAGTTAACCGGTATTACGCTCAATAGCACCAGGTTGCTAATGTCTGAATAGTCGTATTGATACAGGCCGTCATCGCCTATCATCATCAGGACATCGTTAAAGGGAATCACATCAAAAGTGTTTATGTCCGCCTGGTGGCTCAGCAGGTTCTGGTCAATAGCATAAGGATCAGCTACCGAATACACCTTTAAGCCATCATCACCATCACAAATAAAAAGCTGCCCGTTGTCCACTCCAAGCCCATAGGGCTCTGTCATAGGATACGATTGGATCAGCTGCGGACTTGAGAGTGTACTGATATCAATCACATCCAGCTGGTTGTTGAATCCACCACAAAAGTTCCCTGACCTTAAGGTAACGTATGCATAATCGCCTTCAACAACTACAGGATCGCAGCTTCTCACATGTGCAAACTGTGCAATGTATGATGGGTCTGAAGGGTTTACGAGGTCATAAATGAACATTCCGGTTTGTGAGCCGATAAACAATTTGTCATTATAAGGAAATATCGTTTCAATATCCCATCCAATGGCTATTGTGGATGAACTTTCAGGGTCAGAAGGATTGGCAATATTGAACAGCTTCAGATCTGAACTGTTAATGGCATATAAGTAATCATCATAAACTGCAAAACGGGCCATAGAGCCTCCAAGACCGGATGAGCGTGGGGTTAGTGCACTTGGAGTATAGACGGCGAAAAATATGTTATCCATGCTGCCGGTACTTTCCGCCCAGGCCCAATTGGGATAGCTGGAGCCACAATCAGCATCCTTGCAGATATCTGTGGTTTCTTCAATTTTCCATCCAATCACAACACCGAGACTCTCATCGATCTTAGCAAGAGGGTAGGATGGGTCATGGGCTGGTAAAGAATAAGGAAAGACACCAGATATTCTTTTTGTGACAATACCATTGGTAATGTTATTCAGGTCAATAGCGACTAAGTCTGTATAATTATCAGCATACAGTACATTCCCTTTAATTGCAATATCCACATTGCCCGGAATATTTATAAAGGAGATCTTTTGTGGTGATGCAGGAATGCTGTTGTCAAATATGTGTATTCCTTTGCTTACCTCGTTTACAAAGAGGTAATTATCCTTAAAATATATTTTCCCCGGACTTACAAGCGCTCTGGGCTGCTCTGAAGCAACAGAGACATTTAGCTGTTCATAGGTCATATATATTGGGACATTGGCCATATAGGTTCGTTTTTCTATTAAACGGTCTTTGCATCCTGTGACGAGGAGAATTCCAATGATAAAAAGTGCTTTTGTACCTATTTTTAGATATTGCATGGTCTTATTTTTTGGTTATTGGATTTAGTAATCAATACCACCATTATGGTGTCTAACAAGAAGATGCAATGGAACCGCAAAAGGTTGCACGGCTTATTAAATCTTATAAAATAATAATGGAGAAGGTCCTAGAAATGAATACGAAGCCCGGTTTGTATATTGGGCCAGACCGAGCGAGATACCCTGGGGTTGTATGGGGAGCCATCAGTGACAAAATAAGCTGACAAGCCCGGCTGCAAATAATAGCTCAACAACTTATTAATTCTATAATCCAGCCCCATGCCAAATAATGCTGAAACATCAATACCCTGCAATGGATTGGATTCAATAAGTTTATCGATGGTTTCACCATTGGATAGATGGATCGTTGTGATTTTCGAATTCAGGCCTTTTTCTGCCATGGCTCCCAGGGAAGTGTACCAGGTAAACTTTTTCCCTGATACGATATTGAAATTCACCAATAAGGGTATGCCCAGGTATTGTAATTTTACATTTTGTTTTTTCTGCTCCTGGTTGAACAATGGTGTTTCCCTGTTTGAAAGAAGCACGGTATAGGACAATCCGCTTTCCAGGCTCCATCTCTTACTAAGCCTGTGGTTGACAGTGATGCTGGTTATTATAGGTGGTAAATACCGAGTTTCTCCATACTCTAATATTTTTTGAGTGATAAGCATAATGGGGGTGCCAGCAGTATCAAAAGTGGTAAATGTGGTTGAAAATATTAGTGGAGCTGAGTTCATATCCATAGATTCTGTTGTTGCTTGGTTGGAGGGTATACTGCCTGACCCTCCGGCTGATAAGAAATTAGCGGCCAGCAGCCATTTACTTTCATCTTGTTCCGGGAGTAAAATGGGTTCATTTATTATTGCCATATCAGTATCAATAAGGAGTGCTGTAAGCGCTGAGTCTGAGAGGACTATCGGTATATCATTGGACTCAGGCACTGACATTTCTGTCATGGCCAGGGTAGCTGCCGAATCTGCTTTTGTTGTATCCTCATCAATTATCGCTGCAATGTCTGTAACAGTATCATCAATTAACGTTGAGATAACCAGGCTTTCATTCACATTAATTGAAAGCTCAACAGGTGTATGGGCAACGATGGTATTTCCAGCATCTGTTGGAACAGATGAAATGGCAAGGCTTGTTTTGGAAGATCCGGAATATTCAATTTCCTTACGACCGGCAAGTTCTTTTTCTTTAGCAGCGTCGATCCCCTGACTTCCCGGCGGCTCTTCTTCAATCTTCTCATTGCGTGCTTCCCCCTCAGCTATTTGATCTGTTTGAAGTGTTTCAGGCTCCACTATATCCTCTTGGGATTTAATAATCTCTCCAGGCGCCACTTTTTGCTCAGCCAAGGGCTCTTTATCAGCAGGCAGGTTGAGCAAGGCAAAGATTGATATCCCGCCAATGATCACAGCTGCTGCGGCCCATCGCCACCAGACAAACCGTCTCTCAGACTCCGGATGAAGCTCCTTTTCAATATTCATCCAAACCTTATCATCCACATCGGCCTCAAAATCCTTAAAGGCTGAGTTGAACAAGTCTTTTATTTCATCTTTTTCTTCTGACATAAACTATGATGCTTCTTCTGATTGAATCATTTTCTGCAAAAGGCTTCTTGCCCTTGAATACTGCGATTTTGATGTGCTTTCTGTTATATTCAATTGGGCAGCTATCTCTTTATGGCTGTATCCCTCGATGGCATAGAGGTTAAAAACAATACGGTATCCTGCAGGCAGTTTTCTTATTATGTTCAAGAGGTCCTTTACTGATATGGAACCAATAATATTACTATCTGAAGCAGGTATGAGTTCTAATTCTTCTATGCCTTTACTAAGTCTCAGCGGGTTTGATGTTCTGTATACAGCTAATGCTGTATTGGTAATTATTCTGCGTATCCATCCTTCCAGAGAGCCGGTACCTTTAAAACTATGTATATTCTTAAAAATCTTTATAAACCCCTCTTGCAGGATGTCTTGTGCATCTTCGTAATTATCAGCATATCTTAGGCAAACACCCATCATCTTTTTTGAGAATTGCTCATATAACTTTTTTTGAGATACAAGATCGCCGTCTGCACAGCCTTGAACAAGCTGCGGATCATTGTCACTATTGCAAAGTTCCTGATCCTTATTATTAAACACTGCTCATATATTATAGATGCAAGATATTAACAAAAGGTTGCATCTTTAGACAATTTGCGATGATTAAATATTTAACTTCAATAGCTAATAAAAAGTATCTGCTTACTGGACTACACGCCAAGGAATGGGTTCAAGGCACACCCCACTAGCCAGGTAATAATGAGATTGTTATTATCCTGAAAGAAGGTGAGCATTTTCTCTTTGAGCCACTTTGTGCACTGCCCAATCTTAAAAACACCTTCCTGTTCCTTGCAGATTGGCATTCCTCATACTTTTCCCAATAGACAAATCACCATGGCCTTCCAAATTTTGTTGACCTTTTTTTTCCTGCCTTGTGGGCTTTTAACCGTGATGATGGTTCATCATGTTTAACGGAATATGAAATCCAGACGTTTGAATATGTAAAAACACCTTAACTTTACATTTCAGCTTATATATTATGAATACACAATCCTGCTGGCTAACAATTCTGCTTTGTGCCTTTGCCTTAACTGCTTCTGGCCAAGCCCTGGAGGCATCCTACTCCAAAGCGCTGTTCCTCCATCCTCAGGGTGGCCCATTTATGGAATCATACCTGGCCATCAATGGTAAAAGTGTAATTTATAAACTCAATGAAGACGGTGACCTGCAGGCAAAGGTAGAGGTGACCTCAATCTACTTTCAACAGGATTCAGTAATCTTCTTTGACAAATATGAAGTGCGCAGTCCTCTTCTCAGCAGTAAAAAATCAGAGAAGGAAAACTTCCTTGACATCCAACGTGTTCCCCTCCCCAATGGGGTGTACCAGTTTGAGATGAAGGTAAAAGACCTCAATGCAGAAGAGAAGGAGTCCGTATTCAAGCATAGAGATGTAATTGTACTGGATTTCAAAACAGACAGTGTTGCTCTATCTGACATTGAGCTCATAGAGTCATTTCAAAGGACAGAAGAAAAGAGCAACTTCATAAAAGGAGGCGTAAAACTGGTACCATACACTTCCAATTTCTATCCGGAAGATGTCAGTACAATGATTTTTTATGCAGAGATCTACAACAGTGCTAAGTTCCTGGGTGCTGATCAGGCTTTCCTGGTGAATTTTTATTTAGAATCACAGGACTCTTACCAACAACTCGGACAATACACGAAATTCAAAAGAGAACAAGCCAAAGAGGTCAACGTTCTTTTTAATCAGTTTTCAATTGAGAGTCTTCCCTCCGGCAATTACAACCTGGTAGTTGAGGTAAAAGATCGCTCTAATCAACTCCTGGTCAGGAAGAAATTGTTCTTTCAAAGGAGCAACCCCAATCTTCCGGTTAAGCCCGAAAACCTGGCTGCAGTAGACTTGAGTCGTTCATTCGCAATGAAAATTCCAAGCGACTCATTACGCGAATGTGTTGCGTGCCTGGGCCCCATATCGTCAAGTTCTGAAAGGCAATATGCAGCAACACAGTTATTGGTAGCGGATGCAGATTTAATGAGGCGTTATATTCAGCATTTTTGGGAGAAGCGCAGTCATCTAGAACCTGAGTCCTTTTGGCTTGCGTATAGTACCCAGGTAAAGAAAGTCCAGAGGGAATACGGTGGAATGATCATGAAGGGCTACGAAACAGACAGGGGAAGGGTGTACTTACAGTATGGACAGCCCAACTCAGTTGAAGCACGGAATATGGACCCAGCCTCCTACCCTTATGAGATTTGGCACTACTACAAGCTCGGCGAAATGAGCAACGCGAAGTTTGTCTTTTATGCTCCTGAGTTTGTGGATCAAACTTATGATTTACTGCACTCAAATGTTCCTGGTGAACCGTCAGACCCAGCCTGGCATTACAAGCTGCAAAACCTGAGTCCCATGAATATCGATCAGATGATGGAGCGCAATACCTACGATAGCCGCGCTACCGACTTTTGGTTCAATCCCAAATGATGGATCAACTAAACTCCGTTAAGTTTACAAGGATCATCAAACACACAATAGTCTAGTCTGCCGTTATGTACTATCTGGTTTTGGGAATCCTGTGGGTTATTGCATTACTGCCAATGCCTCTTCTCTATTTACTTTCACAATTCATCTATGTGCTGGGCTACCATGTAAAGGGCTACAGAAAGAAAGTGGTATTCGAAAATCTTCGCAATGCCTATCCTGACAAGGGCGAGGCGGAGCTTATTTTAATTGCCAAGGAGTTTTACCACAATTTCTGCGACTACTTAGTTGAAACCGTGAAGCTCATTTACTCCAATGAGAGGCGCACGCGCAATATGGTTTCCTTTATTAATACTGAACTGATCGACAGCCTGTATAAAGACGGTCGGGGTATAATGATGCTTCAGGGCCACTTTTTCAACTGGGAGCTGGCATTGATGCTGGGCCAGGATGGTGGAAAATATCAGAGATATGTGGTGTATCAAAAACTCACCAGCCAGATTGCTGAGAAGATGATTTACAGGCTCAGGGGACGCTATGGCACAAAGCTATTAGCCATGTATCAAACTGTTGACACAATAAAGGGCAATGAGTCAAATAAAACAGAGACAAGTGTCCCTTCAATGTACCTGTTTGGCGCGGACCAATCACCCATGCGTCACAAGATTGAGTATTGGTCCAGGTTCATGAACCAGGATGCAGCGATATTTCTAGCTCCGGAGCGGTTGTCAAAAGAGTATAACCTTGCCGTGGTGTATCTTGATTTACAAAAGGTGGAAAGAGGTAAGTACACCATCGAGTATTCCTTAATCACAGATGCTCCTGACACTACTGAACCTCACTTTATTACTGAGGCATACGTAAAAAAACTGGAAGAGGCTATTGAAAGAAACCCTTCCAATTGGCTTTGGTCCCACAAACGCTGGAAAAACAAGAAGCAAGCTCAGTGAACGGCCGTAGTCGACTTTAGAACAAGATCGTAATCTTCATATTTTAGAATGAATATGCGCTTGTTCTCATACCCGCTTCCGACACCTATCTTCTCATAGTGGCTCGTGTCTTTCAGGGAGCGAATCTTTGCCTCTGGCAGGTAGGAGCTAAATCTACAACCATATTCCTGAAGCATCTGGGTATAAAAATAGACTGCGTCAAATCCCTCAAAAGCATATTTACTGGGGTATACATTGTACTTTTTATAGAAACTGCTGATGAACATTTTCACTGCAGGGCTATGATAATCAACATACTCAGCTGATGCAATATGTACCTGTAGATCAAGCAGCACTTTTGCTTCTAGATTTCGAAAATGTTGCCAGACCGGCAGGCCAAATACCACGATCGAATAGTCCTCATACTTTCGGTGGAGCTTCGCGATAATCTTGTTGACAAATATCTGGTCTCTTGATAGGATCACTAAGATATTCGAATCCGCAACCGACAATGCTTCCTCAACTGCCTGCATCTCTCTATTCAGATAGTCAACAACTTTTATTTTTGGTTCAGTCATCATGCCTGTCCTGTCACTTGCGCCTAAGAACTGGGCCATCTTTTGCTTGAACAACTCGCACAACATCTTTTCGCCGGCATCACTGTTATGAACCAGAATCACATTTTTAGTTTCAAGAGACATATTATTATCCTTAATAAACTCAGCAAAAACATACCTTGCAATCTCTTCCACAGTGGACTGAACAGCAGGTTTTACCTTACTGATATACTCATTCCCAATGAGAATCCTGTTTGTGGCAATGAAAGGAGAGACCATGTGTATCTTATTCTCAATGGCGTATTGCCTGATCATCATCAAATTGGATCTATAAAGTGGCCCAATAATCAGATCTGTGTGAGGCAAATTAGGATCTTTCATGAATTCCTTAATCCTGCTGGTATCTTTCTCCGTATCATAAATAGTGGCCACAACCTTATGTCCCTGCCGCCCTAAGGAATCCAAAGCGAGCATCGCTCCCTGATAAAACTCCAGTCCAATAATTGACTTCGGATACACCTTTGGCGGGTCATCTTTTGCCCTTTTCTTCCTCATGATGTCGTTCTTATCCAGGTATAACGGGAGCATCAAAGCTATTCGGTAGGTATCCTTTAAGACGATACTGTCCCTAATGGCAATAAGTACTGAATCAGCCGAGCTGGTATCAGGTATTTGTGATAGCTGTGCGGTGTCTACACTTTCCAAAACCTCCTGTAGTAAGCTGGAATTGCTAGTAGCTTTTCTCAATACAGGAATACGGATGGTCGAACCAGCCCTGATCGTTCCCACAATCCCGGGATTCGCTAGATCTATGGTTTCAATACTAATCTCATATTTCCTTGAAAGTGAATAATAGGTCTCGCCGGGCTGTACTGTGTGGAATATATATTTTCCGTCTAAAACCATGGGATCCAAGACGATGATCGGCACTGGAATTTTAATAGTTTCTCCAACCTTTAATCCATTGATTGTCAAAGGGTTTTCAAAGACTATCTCTTTAACTTCTACATCATACCTTTTTGAAATACCATACAGGGTTTCTCCCTTTGCCACCGTGTGCGCATAGTACTTTCTGCCATCAATGATTTTGATGACATTCTTCGGCACGATATCGTCTTGAGCATAGGTACACAAGCACGAAAGCATTAAGCCCGTTAGTAATATGAGAATTCTGAAAGTGTTCATTCCCATTCAATAGTAGCGGGTGGCTTTGAGCTAATGTCGTACACTACCCGATTAACTCCCTTTACCTTATTAATAATCTCGTTTGAAACGTTGCTCAGGAATTCATAAGGCAAATGACACCAATCAGCAGTCATCCCATCGGTAGAGCTAACTGCTCTTAGCGCAACTATCTGTTCATAAGTCCGCTCATCCCCCATTACCCCTACTGATTGCACAGGCAGTAGCATCGCACCTGCCTGCCAAACCTCATCGTATAGTCCTTCTTTTTTCAAGCTATTAATAAAGATGTAATCGACCTCTTGCAAAATATGTACCTTTTCTGGGGTAATGTCTCCTAAAATCCTAATACCTAAGCCAGGTCCAGGAAAGGGATGTCGTCCCAATAAAGCAGGATCTATACCCAAAGACGCCCCTATGCGTCGTACTTCATCTTTGAACAGGGCCTTCAGCGGCTCCACCACTTTTAGATTCATGTAGTCCGGTAATCCACCAACATTGTGGTGCGATTTAATGGTGGCAGATGGGCCTTTTACTGATACAGATTCGATAACGTCTGGATAAATAGTCCCTTGCCCGAGCCATTTGACATCTCCCAACTTTTTTGATTCTTCATCAAATACATCAATAAACACTTTACCTATCGCCTTTCTCTTCTCTTCGGGATCGCTCAAGCCTTCCAACTCCCTATAGAACTTATCCTTGGCATTCACCCCTTTCACGTTCAGGCCCATCCCATGATACTGCCTTAGAACGTCTTCGAACTCGTTCTTCCTAAGCAGCCCATTGTCAACAAAAATGCAATTCAGATTATCGCCAATTGCCTTTTTAATCAGGACTGCCGCAACAGTGGAGTCCACGCCTCCAGATAAGCCCAAAACGACTTTATCACTGCCCAAGGTATCCTTTAGCTCAGAAACTGCTGTCGCCACAAACGCATCCGGCGTCCAGTCCTGGCTGCACTTGCAAATATCCACAAGAAAATTCTTCAGAAGCGTGGTCCCGTCAGTAGAGTGAAATACCTCCGGATGGAACTGTATGCCGAAACTCAGCTCATCTGAAATCTTAAACCCTGCTATTTCCACGTCTTTGGTACTTGCGATCTTCTCAAACGAATCTGGCAAAGACTTAATGGTATCACCATGAGACATCCAAACCTGACTTCCAGATGAAATGCCTTTAAAAAGGACAGAATTTGATTCAACAAATGATAGATTAGCACGTCCATACTCTCTGGTATCCGAAGGCCCTATCTCACCCTTACTGTTATTCGCCAATAACTGTGCTCCATAGCATACACCCAATATCGGATAAAACCCACTTATACCAGACAAGTCTGGATCTGGTGCATCTTTATCCTTTACTGAATAGGGGCTTCCAGATAAGATTACTCCTTTTACGGAGCCATTCAAGGATGGTATGGAATTGAAAGGGTGAATTTCACAATACACATTTAACTCTCGCAACCTCCTGGCAATCAGTTGGGTGTACTGTGAGCCAAAATCAATAACTATCACCATTTCTTGCATGCACAAAGATAAAAAATCTAATGCCTAAAGAGGCTTCAAAACAGTTATTTACTAACAGCGAAAATAGCAACCTTTCCCACCCCGTTCCGTCTGATAGTAAAGGGAAGTTTTTAATCCAAGATACGCGTAACAAACAGGCGTTAAATACGTAATAATTTGAATGCTTATATTAGAGCAATTCTATATCGATTTTAATAGGTAACATCATTTGAAAACTGCACTTAATCGTCCGGACAAGGTACTATACATTGCTTTCATAGCGGTCCTAATATTTCTCAATCCCTTAACCATTCGTGAAGCCAGGGCTACTCACGGGGTAGGTGCCGAACTTACTTATCGCTGCATGGGAGGGAATCTATACGAGTTTACCCTGAAATATTACAGAGATTGCCGGGGCGTTGCAATGCCGCAAACACAACTCATCACAATTGCATCAGTCTCTTGCGGCATAACGTCCACATTGACTTTAAACAAGGTAGGCGTTGGCGAGGACATCTCTCCACTTTGTACATCAGCACTTAGTGAATGTGCTGGTGGCACTGAACCCGGTGTTGAGAAGTATGTATATCAAAATACGTTTACACTGCCCTTGTGTCCTGATTGGGTGTTCAGCTTTGAGCAATGTTGCAGAAATGTGGATATCACCAACCTCGTGAACCCAAACGCTCAGTTCCTGTATATACGTTCAACTTTGGACAACTCTGGCGGAATCTGTAATACCTCGCCAATGTTCACCACCTCGCCCGTTCCTTATATCTGTGACAATCAATTGGTGAATTACAATATGGGTACGTTTGATCCGGACGGAGACTCACTACATTACACTTTAGTCAACGCGTTGGGTTCAAACGGTTTGGCCCTGACCTATGTTTCAGGTTATACCCCAACCTATCCTATATCAACCACAAGTGGATCCGTGAACTTTGACAGCAACTCCGGTAATCTCAAAATCAATCCGGATTCGATTCAGGTATGTATTATAACGGTTCTTGTTGAAGAATACCGAAATGGAACATTGATAGGCAGTGTGATGCGAGACATACAGGTTAGGGTGTTGGATTGTCCTACCAACCTTGTGCCTTTCATGAGTAGTCCCGGAATCAAGAATCATACTGGTGGGTCGTTGATTGACAGCAACACGGTTAGATTGTGTGCTGGCACAGCTGTGAATTTCGATATTGAAGGATCAGACTTAAACGCAAATGACACACTGACGATGACTACCAATCTTTCACTGGTAATTCCTGGCGCAACCTTTTCCACTACTGGTGTACTCCCGATCCAAGGAAGTTTTTCATGGGTTCCAACAGCGGCAGACTCAGGAATACACATTTTTACAGTTACCATTCAGGATGATGCCTGCCCTATTCTAGGTATGCAATCATATGATTTTGAGATCATTGTAGACCCCAGTACCGATGCTGGCCCTGATGATGTTTATTGTAGCGGTGGGGTTCCCGTACAATTAAATGCGGTAGGTGGATCTGATTTTATGTGGACACCAAATGCCGGATTAAGTTGTAGCAATTGCCCGAACCCTATCGCGGCACCTTCGGCTACGACCGTATATTTTGTCACAAGCAATCTAGGTGGTGCATGCCAAAAAAAGGATAGTCTAACCGTGACTGTTGTTGCAGATTTTAATATGACACTCACGCCGAAAAAAGACACAATTTGTGCTAACGAATCTGTTCAGTTGGACATCCTCACTGACTCTTTAGATGGACCTTTTACCTATGAGTGGCAAAATCCGAATGGAGATCTTTCAGACCCAAATATAGCCAACCCCATGGCCTCACCTACATCTACTACGGTCTATAGCGTTATGGTTACCGCCGGGTCTGGTTGTACACAAACAGACGCTTTGGAAATTCTAGTTTCGGGAATTGCCCCTATAGTTACTGTTACCCCGATGGACACCAGTATTTGCGCGGGCGAAAGTGTACAACTTGAGGCCGTAGCTACAGCAGATCCTTCATATTGTTTAGCGAATCTTGCGTTTGCCTGCAATGGGCCAGTGCAAGGGGGTCAAGTCGGGACTGGAACTCTCAGTGACGGGGAAATCAGTCCCTTTACAGGTGCTTTCTCTGGTGCCAGAAGCCAGTACCTTTACCTGGCAACTGATCTGAATAGTGCAGGTTTTAACGCCGGTACCATTCAAGAAATTGGTTGGAATATCCTGGCCAAGAACAGCGGGTCCTTCGATTCAGTGACAATTGCCTTAGGATGTACATCAATTGACAACCTGGATTCAAATAGCTGGCAGCCTACTACTCCAGTTTGTAGGCTGAATTCTTTCAACACGATCTTTGGAACAGGTATGATCCCACTGGATAATACGTACAATTGGGACGGAATAAGCAACCTGATTGTTGAAGTTTGTTTTAGCACATCTCCTTCAGCCGACGACAGCGTCGAATATGCCAACACGGCATATATTGCTACGGTGAATAGTTCATCTAGTTCGTTCGGAGGCTGTTCCCTCACGCCTGATGTTGCTTATAAAAAACTGCCCAATCTTTCTATGTCCATTTGTCAATCCACTATGAGCTTTCCATACTATGTATGGACACCTGACGGAGGTCTTTCCAATGACTCAATTGCCAATCCAATTGCATCGCCCTCTTCAACAACTACCTATACGGTAACGGTGGGTGATTCTAGTTCAACCTGTACCGGCACAGGAATAACGACCATAAATGTAGGCGCAGATTTTTCCCTGACCACCTCTAACAATACCACTATTTGCTTTGGAGACACTTTAGGCATTTCTTCTTCACCAGATATTCCAGGTGTTTACACCTATTACTGGTGGCCACCTGTTAGCATTTCCGATACTTCGATACGAAACCCAGCAGTGTATCCTACTGACAGTATTAGATATTACGTTAGCGTATCGAATGGAGCTTGTGTCAAAATAGACTCAGTGACCGTTAATGTGTCCGGCAGATCGTTGATTGCGGGTGCTGACCCACCGGTGATCTGTTCGGGCACACAAACAGTCTACCTGTCCGCCGTTGGACTGGGCAGCCCTAGTACTTGCGGGGCCTCTCCTGGCTTATGTGTTGATGGGATACAATTCGATGTTGGTAGCGGTTCTGTTTCAAACAGCTCAACTGCGTATCCCGCTCCGTACGGCAATTGGTACAAAAATGCCAAGCACCAAATATTGTATTTGGCAAGTGATCTGCAATCAGCGGGATTAGTGGCCGGTACTATCAACAGTCTGGCGTTTGATGTGGCCGCTATAAATGGGGCTACTCAGTACAAGAATTTTGCGCTGAAAATGGGATGTACATCCACATCTGATTTGTCAACGTGGAAGGCAGGACTGATACAAGTGTTTTCACCGCAAACCATAACCCTAACTACAGGCTGGAATGTGCACAGCTTCGACGCCAATTACGACTGGGACGGAATATCCAACATCGTTGTTGAAGTGTGCTTTGACAACAGGGATGATCTGACATCCACGCTTAATAGTTCAACTTTTTATACAGTTACTGGTTATAACTCCGTTATTTATTTCAGATCTGATGTAGCCGATGCTTGTTTAACATCTTCGATACCAGACACCAGCAGAAGCAGGCCGAACATCAGGTTCAACCTGTGCTATTCGGACACTAGCCTCCCTGTAGGGTATGCTTATAGTTGGACACCAATAGCTGGATTATCAGCTCCGACCACGCAGAGCCCTATAGCAACTATAAGTGGCCCCTCAACATACACCGTAGCGATAACGGATTTGAATGGGTGCGTTTACAATGAGTCTGTATTCATTGATCAGAACATTGTCTCTGCTAGTATTGTCAATGTTAGCAACATAGGTTGCAGTGGGTCTGCTACCGGTTCTGCTACCGGGAGATTAACCGGCGGAACCCCACCTTATACCTATATCTGGAGTGATCCTTCTGCTCAGACAGACTCTACAGCTACAGGGCTGGTTGCTGGAGCTTACACAGTTAAAATTACAGACAAATACGGGTGTTCGGATAGTACTGGGGTAGTCCTGTTCGCCCCCTTAGCACCGCTATCTGGCACTTATACCATTGGTGGTCTTACGCCTACGCCTAATTTTACTGATTGGACACAGGCAGTTGACGCCTTAAACCAACAAGGAATTAGTGGACCTGTAATCTTTAATGTTAGGAGTGGAAACTATGTTGAGCAGATTGAGATAGACTCTATATGCGGAGCTTCCAGCGTAAACACTGTTACCTTTCAATCGGAAGCATTGGACAGTACTATGGTCACCCTAGGATTCTCTGCCACGACAGCCGATAATTTCACAGTCAGGCTCAACAATGCTGATTTCGTCACATTCAGATTAATCACACTCGCTGCTACCAATACCTCAAGCGGAAGGGTTGTTGAGCTGATCAACGGCGCTTCCAATATTCGTCTGGCGAACAATATTATTATGGGCGTGAACACCTCTTCGACATTAAATACTAGAGCGTTGGTTTATCAAGTTTCAGGCAGCGGGCAAAACAATGTATTCAGCAACAATGTTTTTCTGAACGGGAGCCATGGCATATACACAACTACCACCGAGCCCGGAATGTTGATTACAGACAACCAGTTGTCAGATCAATATTACGGGGGGCTTTGGTTACAAAACAAGAGTGCCGTTGAAGTCTCTAACAACGTTATCGAGACCAACTCTTCTGGGCCCAGTTATTACGGAATCTATTTATCCAACTGTGACGGTGCTATTGAGGTGGAGAGCAATAAGATTACTACTGCAACAACTAGTGGATACGGAATACTTCTTTACAACTGTGATGGCGTTACAGGAGACAGAGGCTTGATATCCAACAACTTTATTCAGCTGGGCACCTCTGGTAAAGCCTACGGAATCTATATGTCCACAGACAATAATCTTATCGATGTATACCACAATAGCATTCACATCACTTCAGCGAATTCAACCACTGCTCAGCCATTTTACAGCAGAGCGACCGGAGGCAATATAAATGTAATCAACAATATCTTCTCTAATACTGGGGGAGGTTATTGTGTATACATAAACAATGATGCTGTTATTTCTAATATGAATTTCAATGATCACTATACAACGGGCGGAATTCTCGGTTATAACGCAGGTATTACTTATGGCGATCTTGCTTCATGGCAAGCTGGAACAGGACGGGATTCGAACTCGGTGTCTGTTGATCCTATTTTCACAACGGTCTCAGACCTTCACCTAACAGTGAATTCGCCTGACACATTAAAGAGTGGCTTCAATTTATTGGCTGATGTTCCCAAAGACATAGATGATACGCTGCGGGATCCCACTCCATGGATGGGAGCTCATGAAAACAACTGCAATAAGATGAGTATCGTTTTTACCACCAATAACAATATGTGTGCTGGAGATTCAACTGGTTCAATAACAGTGACTGTTGCTGGCGGTGGCGTTCCTCCATACGGCTATTTGTGGGATGACCCTGCTGCCCAAACTAACAGCACAGCTTCAAATCTTAAAGCTGGGCTTTACCAGGTTATGATAACAGATTCCAGGGGATGTAAGGATTCTATAACAGATGCTGTTGCAGATCCTCTCCCTCTAGTTCCAACAATTATTGACAGCACCGGCCTTACATGCTTTGGCAGTAATGATGGCTCGGCAATTGTACAAATATCTGGTGGCACCATTCCGTATCAGTTCCTGTGGTCCCCATCAGGCATTGCCAATGATACTGCTATTGGTTTATCCAGTGGAGTTCATACTGTGACCATCACAGATAGCAATAACTGCAGTACTGCTGATTCCGTAACAATAGATGAACCCGCCTTACTAATAGTGACGATCGTGGACAGTGCAGATATTTCCTGCAATGGCCTTACAGATGGATTTGCGGTGGCTGATGCAATAGGTGGAACGTCACCTTATAATTTTGTTTGGTACCCGTCAGGAATCGTAGACGATACGGCTTCTGTGCTGGACACTGGTTCCAATTGGGTTATTGTCACAGATATAAGCGGATGTTCAGATTCGGTAGGGTTAACTGTTTTTGAACCTCCCCCTCTTGTCGCTGACGCTGGTAGTTCCGTTGTAATTTGCCCGGGAGAGAGCAGTCAGCTAGGTGCTGCTCCTACTGCCACTGGAGGCGTCGGCCCGTATAGTTATTTATGGGATCCAGGAAACTCATTGGACGATGCCGCCCTGGCCAACCCAACTGCCAGCCCGATCTTAACGACACTATATCAGCTCATTCTCACCGACAGTAATGGATGTGTCTCTACAGATTCCGTCCAGGTCTTTATTAGCCCTGACTACACCACCCCAGCGTCTGACACCATTTGCTCCAACGACAGCATTCTACTGGGGGGTGCTTATCAAAATACAGCTGGGACGTATACTGACACCCTCCAGGCAAGCAATGGTTGCGACAGCATCGTTACAACAACATTGATTGTGAATCCAGCATACGAGCAGCTACTGTATGACACCATCTGTGATGGTGACAGTGTTCAAATTGCAGGTATATGGCGAACAGCGTCTGGAGTTTATCCAGACTCGCTCATTTCAATTGAAGGATGCGACAGTGTTGAAATCACTGATTTATTGGTGGGTAATCCAATTACATTGTCAGTCACAGCTGTTAATGCTCAATGTGATAGCTCATGCGATGGGCAAGGATTCGCATCTGCATCAGGCGGAACAGGAGTATTTTCTTTCCTCTGGAGCACAGTTCCTGCGCAAACGGATTCCACGGCTGGCAGCTTGTGTGCTGGCACATATACGGTAACTGTTACCGATGCCAACGGATGTATTGCTACTGACAATATTACACTCACCGCCCCCACCCTACTTACTGCAAATATGACGGGGATGCAACGGTAACAGCTTCAGGAGGAACCGGAACACTGACTTATTCCTGGGCTCCTACGGGGGGGGCAGGTGCGACAGGTACCGGACTTTCTGCAGCGGTGGCATATACGGTAACCGTTACTGATGCCAATGGATGTTCTGCTACTGACAGTATTACGTTGACCAACCCACAGGCGATGAGCGTTACAATTAGTGGAACAGATTCCATATGCGCGGGCACTTGCACTGGAAGTGCGACAGCTACTCTGACAGGAGGAACTTCACCCTTTGTGTATTCCTGGAACACCGGGCCATCCACGCCAACAATCTCATCCCTTTGCACTAGTACTTATATCGTTACGATCGTAGACAGCTTGTTCTGTATGGTAACCGACACTATCGTAATATCAAATTACCCGCTTGAGGATGCCGCATTCTCTTACCTCGGAACAGCCTTTTGCCAAAGTGGTACTGACCCTACTCCAACTCTTGCTGGAGACAGTGGGGGGACCTTCTTTGCCCCTCCAGGTCTTTCTCTGGTTCCTTCCACTGGAGAAATTAACCTAAGCAGCTCGGGACCTGGAACATATGATGTATCGTACACAACAGGAGGACCATGTCCGGAATCTGATACCATACAAATCACGATTGAAGCGGAGCCTGTTGTTAATATTGACCCGGTGGCCTCACCACTGTGTGTGCTTGATACCAGCTTACATACATTAACCGCAACGCCTCCAGGCGGAACTTGGAACGGTTGGGGTATTAATCCAACAACCGGACAGTTTTCACCGTTCTACTTTGGCGAAGGAATATGGCAGGTAACATATACAGTGTCAAATTCAAGCTGTTCGAATACCGACACAGTTTTTATACGTGTCCTGCCAATCCCAAGCATGACCCTGTCGGGCATTCATACCATTTGTGAAGGAGATTCTACAACACTTCAAATGAACATTACAGGAATTGGACCGTTCGAGATAACATATACAGATGGCACGGATACCACTACTATACCTGACGTCAACAATGGAGATTCCCTGACCTTTAACCCAACAGACACCACCACATATACACTGATCGGTATCCAGGATACCGCTGGGTGCGATGGTGATGTTGGCGGAAGCATGATAATAAATGTTGTGGCCCTGCCTCCTGCTCCAATTGCAACGACCCCGGTATATCATTGCGAAGGAGACCCTGATCCCCAGCTTACGGCAACTGCCCAGGGAGGGGGGAATTTGGCCTGGTATGAGGATACTTTGAACGGTCCACTTGCAACTGGAACCACTTTTACTCCTTGGGTTTTCACCACTGGATCAAACTACTTCTACGTATTGGAGGATGTAGGAGGAGGGTGCAGAAGCCATGCGCAAGAAGTTGAACTGATTGTGTTTTCCCAGGGAACCGTAGATGCTGGGCCTGATGTGACAATTTGTTTTGGTAGTTCTGAGACCCTGCAAGCCACCGGCGGTATTGCATACTCCTGGTACCCGTCCAATGGATTGAGTGATACCAGCATCGCTAACCCAACTGCCAACCCAAGTACAACCACAACCTACTACGTAATAGCAACCGTTAATGACAGCTGTACCTATCGGGATTCCATCAGGATAATTGTTGATGTTACCCCTGATTGCGGCTGGTATATTTACAGTGGCTTTACACCCAATAATGATGGAGACAATGATACCTGGATAATTGATGGAATTGAAGGTTTTCCTGATAATAAAGTAACTATTTTCAACAGGTGGGAAGATGTGGTGAACGATTTCGACGGATATGACAATATCTCGATTGTCTGGAATGGACACAATAAAAACGGACAGGAGCTGCCGGAAGGCACTTATTTCTATACTATCAACACTGGCGAAGGGAAATTCTCTGGATGGGTACAAATCACCCGCTAAGGATTAATAATGGGAAGAGGTAAAGCAAATATCGGGGTAATTGTATCTGCTATACTGATCATGACGGTATCATTAACCACCGTCACGCAAGCACAGCAAACAGCCTTGTACAGTCAGTATATGTTTAATCCGTTCACCATTAATCCAGCATATGCTGGCAGCCGATCTGCCTTTTCAGCGGTAATGTTATATAGAAATCAGTGGGTGGGAATGGCAGGTGCTCCCCAAAGTTCGTCACTGAGTATTCATACACCGTTGGAAGGCAAAAACATAGGGCTTGGATTCAACGTTATCAACGACAAAATTGGCCCGACCAACAATTTGGGCATTTTTGGCACCTATGCCTATCATTTGAGGGCCGGTGATGGAAAACTCTCCATGGCACTGCGAGCTGGTACCTATCGTTTCCAGTTAGATGGCAACGCCATTGAATACAAGAACATAGATAAGTTCTCAGGAGCATCAGTTGCCGGCAGGTTTATTCCGAGCTTTGACTTTGGCTTGTATTACTACACCAAGACTCTCTATGGCGGACTGGCGATCACGCATTTAACAGGCAGTAAGGTTAATTTCGATAATATCTCAGATCTATCCACTCAACTCGTCAGGCATTATATGGTAAATTTTGGATACGCATATATCCTCAATCGAGACCTTATTGTAAAGCCTTCTACTTTAGTCAAATACACTGCTAATGCGCCCGTTAATGTTGATATAAACTTGAGCGTGCTCATCAAAGAGGTATTTTGGTTAGGTGCTTCATATCGCACATCAAAGGATCTGGTGCTTATAGCAGAATTTAATATTACCGACATACTTAGAGTGGGGTATTCCTATGACCTGGGACTAAACTCATTACAGGAGTTTAGTAGCGGATCGCACGAACTTTTTATTGGTGCTGATTTCACAATCGGAAAGCAGCCCCAGCAAATTACACCGAGATTACTATGATCTCACAACTATTTTCAAAATCTGAAAGGGGCTATTCCACGGTTTACATAAGAGCCATGATTATCACTCTGAGCGCCGTCTTAACGATGGCTTACCCGGTTAATGCGGGCGACGAAGGTGAAAAGGTGGTGCCTATATTTAAGGTTTATGAGATATCTGGATGTAATTCTAAGGGCCTGGATTTCTCTCCCGTTGTAATTGGTGACAAATTGGTATTCGTATCCGAGAGGGCGATAGATTTGATCAACTATGGAGAGACTGGATATAGTAAACGATCTTATCTCACCATTCAATATTCCACTATTAAAAATGCCAATGACACTATTACCTACTCGATGCCTAAGCTCTTTTCGGGGAGAATATGTCAACTGCAGCACAGTGGGCCTATATCATTCGATCTTTCAGGGGAGTTCGCCGTTTTTACCCGCGTAAAGTATTATAAAAGTGAAGGAGGTAGGATTTTCCGGCCACAGCTCTTCTCAACAAAGCTTCAAAAAAACAGGTGGCGGGAAATTGAGTTACTCAATATTAACAGTCCTAAATATTCTTTTGGGCATCCGGCGTTATCATCAGACGGAAAGACGCTCTACTTTGTCTCAGACATGGAAGGCGGATATGGCGGAAAGGACATATACCGGTCCGAGCACAAGGAAGGTGTGTGGTCAGATCCTGTAAATCTGGGCCCCAAGGTCAATACAGTTGGCAATGAAGCCTTTCCTTTCTTGTACAGAGACAGCTTGTTCTTTTTCTCATCAGATGGACACCCAGGTTATGGTGGTTTGGATCTCCATTATTCAGTTCTTGAAAATGGCAATATCACTACCGTCACACACTTAGACTCCTCTATAAACTCTACCGCCGACGATTTTGGATTTTTCCTCAATCAAGATCAAAACACAGGTTATTTCTCTTCAAACAGAAGCGGCGCTCAACAGGACGATATCTATGGGTTTTCCATAAAATGGATGAAGCCCTCAGAAATGCCTAAAACCATCCGCGGAATCTTTAAGTACCAAATTCTTGCAGGTAAATCAGCAGACAGCCTAAGGGTTTATCTGGTTAACGACCTCGGTGAAATTGTATACACGGCTTATACCAATGAGGGAGGTGATTTTGAATTTACCAATCTGCCCTACAACCATGATTATATAATTCGAACTGATAGCTATAACAAGGGCCTCATTCTGATATTGCTTGATGATGGTGGAAACAGTATTGCTGAATTAGCGGTAAACGAGAAAGGTGAATTCTTATACAAAAAGCTTTCTTATAAGGAAATGGGAGGCCTTCAGTTTTTATATACAACTGACAGTATTCAACTGGTTGAGAATCAAAACACAAAATCTTTGTCTGGGAAATTAGCCTACCGAACACTTCCTTATAAATCTGCTGAGGGAATGAAGATTTTCTTGATTAATGAAGCTGGCGATATTGTCTACACAGCATTAGTGGGTAGAGATGGCTACTTTGAGTTTAAGAACCTGTCTTATGCTGCCAACTACATCATTATGACCGAGGAATATGATCCAGACTTAGCTTTACTTATTTTCAACGATGGCGAAACAGTAGCGGAACTGATCAGCACTCCAGCGGGAAAGTTTTTATATATAAAACTGCCTCACAGCTCTGCTACCACCCTGGCCCTCATCGACATATCAACGGGAGAAGACTTTAGATTTATCCGAGGTTTGGAATCTGACAATTGGTTGCAGGACAGGAACGCGGTGGCTATTGCTTCTCCGGACAATCTATCTGCATATGTTTATTACACGCTGGGGATCAAGAATGTAGGTGCATTAACATCTATGGTAGGTGCCGTTAGTGGGTTCTGTCCAGATACATATAATCAAACTGTTGAGGAAACGGCTGAGTGTATTGAAATGACGATTGACGAACTTCTGGGCGAGGTATCTGAGGTGAGTACCGAATCAGAAGTATCTGATATTGAGACGATTTATTTTGGTAAAAACTCTTCATATATTGCCCCGGAAGACTCGATTCTGCTGAAAAGAATAGTCAAGAAACTTCATTCTGATAACAACTTGCAAGTAGAATCTCATGGTTACTCTGATATTGATGGTACTAGTGATTACAACTTGTGGATATCCAAACAGCGAGCAGACCGTGTTGCAAATTATCTCATTTCCCGGGGTATTTCTCCAGACAGGATAACTACCAAGGGCTGGGGTGAAGCTAAACGAATGTCTAAATGTACGGTATGTACTGTCGAGGAGATGCGGGTGGATCGCCGTGCCGAGATAAAGATATATTGACCATCTCTATTCTTTCATTAACATTATATTAGCGGAAAGCATCACCCGATGAAAAGCGATCAATCGTTAGCTGTTCCTGTAAATTTTCTCTATTTCGCTGCACTTGTAGAAGGGTTCTCAGTGATGTCTCTGCAATTGCTGGGTTCACGAGCAGTTGCCCCTTATTTTGGCAGCTCCATTTATATGTGGACGTTAGTGCTTGGCAGTACAATGACTGCACTTGCTCTCGGCTATTACATTGGTGGATTTCTTTCAAAGCGGTCTGCCCATGCGTCAATACTGACCAGGCTTTTTGTTTTAGCATCATTAGCGTTTATTCTTGACGCATTCGTTTATGAAAAACTGCTGATAAGCAACCTCAGCCTCAGCCTTGATTCTCCCAAGATGCTGCTGCTGTTATTCGCAATTTTCTCCCCACTCATAATTTGCGGTATGCTGTCTCCGCTCATCATCAGGACTATCAATTTAGATGCTGATAACTCAGGAGTTGCTGTAGGAAACGTATTTACGACAATTTCCATCGGAGGGATTGTTGGGGCCTTTGTGGTGGGGTTCATCATTATACCTGAACTCGGTACCACTTTTGGGCTTAAACTGACCGCGGGTATTTTAGGCCTTTATCCAATACTAAACTATTTCCAAAGCAAGAAAATTCTAATAGGTACATCCATAGCATTGATCCTAACATTAGTCCTCATATTGAACCCCAAAGTTCAACTGCTGCAGGAAAGGGGGCAGATTGCAATTGTGCATAATTCGGATGCCTTGTCGGGTAATTTGGTTGTTCTTGATGATCTGGTTAAGGAAAACAGGATGCTTTATATGAACAATATGGCACAGACTAAAATGCACTTTACTGGAAGGTCAATTTGGCCGTACGTTTACCGAATCGCGACATTCGCTTCCACCAAACCGGTTGGCTCGGAAGCACTTGTTGCCGGTATAGGTGGGGGAAATTTGATCAATGAATTATACAGGCTGAACTTTAATATTGATGCCGTTGATATTGATCCTCGTATTGGCCCTATCGCAAAAGAGTATTTCAGGATGACAGATAAAGCCACGGTTATTGTGGACGATGCCCGTCACTTCATCAATACAAGTGAAAAACAATACGATGTTATTGTGATGGATTTAAGTGCCGGAGAAGTCATGCCTACAAATGTGTACACTATCGAGTGTTTTGAAAAACTACGGACCATGCTGAAGCCAAATGGTCTGCTCTTCCTTCATTACCTGTGTTCACTTGACAAGGATCAGGTGCCTGCATTAGAGTCAATAGGCAATACATTAAGAGCTTCAGGCCTAAAAGCCAATATATTAGATTCACATCCCAATGAGAATACAGACTTTACGCAAGAATTCATGTTCCTGGCCTCGAACGAAGAACTTATATTCCCTCCTTCCTCTTTTAGAATAGAGGCAGAAGTAGCGGAAAAGTTGAAGATAGCTCTTGAAGGTGACCTGTACTATGAAGGGGTTGACTTCACTAAAGGACTGGTCCTCTCTGACGATCAACCAATACTGGACCACCTGCAGCGAGCTGTTGTGTTTAAACTCAGAGAAAAGAGTAGATCAAAAGTAATCGCACCGCTAATTGAACTCGGCCATAAAATCTCTCATTGAGTCCACCTCTGTGCTGAGAACAATTCCTATCAGGTGTATATCTGGTATTATTTTTCGTTGAATCAGCTAAATAATTAGACGAAGCACTTTCCAGATAGGCAACCTGTTAGTAATTTTATGTGTCTTATTTAAGATATGCATGGTTATGCTCTTATAGATTGTGGATTACATTATGTTAACACAATCTTAATAAAGTGAATTAATCGTATATTGTAAAGGATATGCCTCAAACAGCTTACAATAGGGTCCGCCTTCTCAGATTTCTTCTTATTACAACTCTCGCCGCCAGCATATCCAACGCAATGTTGGCACAAGACCGTACGAAAGAATCTGCAAAGTCCAGGGAGTATGCTACAGAGCTGGACCGTGCAACTGGGACTACTGATGAGTCAGACACCCTGATAGTAAAGCAGCAACTGAAGACCACCTTGGAGCAAAACACCTTGGGAAAGAGGCTTTTCACTATTGATAAGCAGATCAAGGATATCCAGGATGGCAGGCTCCAGTCTTCAGCTCGATTGACGGTCACTGGCAACGCACCACCTGTAACGCTTAAGGAGCTTCAAAAAAGCAGAAAGCAAATTATGAAAGAGTTATCCAAACTTAGATCAGGTAATAGAACAACTGGCGTTGGTGAATAATACAGGAACAAGCCTTCATTTTCAGTTGCTGTTAAGCAGTCTGATTCTTATTGGCACAAGTTACGCAGCGTTTGCTCAACCTGCTAATGACAATTGTGCCAATGCTGTTGCACTGACTCCAGGTGATTCTTGTGTAAACGGTACTACAGTTGATGCTACTATTGAAGCCGGAGAATTGGGAGGGTGCAATACCGGGAACCAATCGGTATGGTATTCCTTTGTTGCCGACAATGACAGTATGGATGTCACAGTTGGCTGGGTGTCTTCTACTGGCTGCTATTTTGGATCGGCTGTTTGGGATCCATTGGTATCCGGATGTCCTGCAACAGTTGGTGCTCCCCTGGCATGTGAAGATGCTCCTGGTGGCCCTTTGACCAACTACTTTCCATTAACAGGGTTAACAATTGGCAATACGTATTATATTCAAGTGATATACGATGCTGGAGGCCTATGTGGTAATGCGTTTGCTGGTGCTAATTTCTGCATCCAGGTTCAAGGCCCCACGTGGTTGTTAAATGACGCTTGTGCCAATGCATATCCAGCTCAAAATGGTGTAGTTTACAGCACCAATAATTTTATAGCCACGCCAGATATGGATCTGTGTTCCGGTTCTACTGAAAATAACATCTGGTTCTCCTGGACGGTACCGCCGGACTGGAATATAGGTGATACTGCTTTCGTACACTTATTTAATCAGGTTTGTGACAATCCAAGTGGAATGCAGATGTCTGTATTTGATGCTGACAATTGTTCGCAAATTCCGAATCCTGCCGGGCCGGGAAATTGTGTGTTCTACTCGAATACCCAGACAGACAATGACATATACTATGAATGGGTACCAGGACCCATAGGCAATACGTACTATTTCAATCTTGATGGATATGGAGGGACGCTCTGTAATTTCGATTTCCTGATAAATAATACGGCCTGCCTGACGATTCTCAGCACATCTACAACAAATGCGTCTTGCGGTTCCAGTGATGGATCAGCAGTTGTAGAGGCATCGAACAGCACCGCACCTTATACCTTTACTTGGAGTCCAGTCGGCACGGTGAGCTCTACGGATACCACCTCCACTAATTCTGGTTTAGCCGCAGGGTGGTACACGGTAACAATCACTGATGCTGATGGTTGTTCCGTCATTGACTCAATACGTGTTGAAGGGCCAGTGGTAGCAGAATTTATCCATAGTGGGGACTATTGCTTCTCAAGCAACTTGATCAACTTTACAAATACCGGTACGGCAGCCAATAGCTGTGGTGTAGGGTGTCCAACATTTTCCTGGGACTTTGGTGATGGCAGCGGTACATCCACATTAGAGAACCCCTCTTATACTTTTCCGGCAATCGGAACCTATACGGTATCTTTTAAAGTTGACAATGGCCCTTGCTCTGAGACAACGACGCAGGTTATAACCATCCTCGACTGTTCATGCTCGCTCACAGTGGTTGCGCCCAATGACACTACGGTCTGTGATACCGCCACCGCCTTTTTGCTGGACCTTATAATTTCGAATGCAGATCTAAATACCTGCAACCCTGCTGACAATGTTGTAATGTTGGGTACCGCGTCGATGTCTGCTTGCTGTGGTACGATAACAGATGATGGTGGGACTGGAGGAGATTACTCCACTCTTAATTATTGTTGTGGGGTAACTGCGTGTGGGCCGCCTGTGGTACCTTGTGCCGGAGGGAGTGTACCAGGAACACCTGGTTGTATAACCATGATCGGTGATGGTACCGCTGGTTTTGTTGAGATATGCTTTAGCCAAATTGACATGGCATGTTGCGGTGGAGGCTGTATGATCAGCGATGAAATTATTATATACGATGCCATTTGCAGTGTACCGCTGTATACGCTTGACTTTGACGATAATGGTACAACACCATGTTTAACTGTGACTTTGGCAAACGGATATGCAATGGTGGGGCTTTTCCAGAATTGTGTGGCCTCAGCAGGCGGTTTCACTGCAACATGGTCCACAGTAGATGGAAGTGGAAACGATTTATGTTCTTCTTCAGCACTGGTTTCCTGGACACCTTTCGACGGCAACTTAGATGATGTAAAAATTGAGGATCCAACTTTTACGCCTCCGGGCCCGGGAACTTATACTTATACCGCATCTGTTACAGACAACTGTGCTACAGTAACGGATGATGTAACTATTACTGTAGTACAATGTGCATGTCCCACGATCACACCTACCTTATCTAACACATTAGAAACCTGTGCCGGCGATTGTGATGCAACGGCCACAGTTACATCTGTAACAGGAGGGACTGCTCCTTACACCTACCTATGGAGCAACGGGCAAACTACCTCAACCGCGACGAGTCTCTGTGAGGGGGCATTTTCTGTGACAGTCTTTGATGCCAACGCTTGTGATACTACTGTTTCTGGAAGTATCGGCCCTGGACCTCAACCAACGGCCGGATTTACATTTGCTGGTAATGTATGTCTTTCCACCAATACCTTTACTTTTACGAACACCGGAACCACTGGTGGCGGAACGACTTATTCATGGGATTTTGGAGATGGTTCTGGAACTTCAACATTGGAGAACCCAACGTATTCTTATGGATCTGCCGGAACCTATACTGTCTTTCAAACAGTAACCAACAGTGCAGGTTGTTCTGCAACGACCAGTCAATCTATCACAGTGACAGCTGATCCTACGGTGTCATTTGTGATCACTGAAGAGAGCTGTATTGGTGCCTGTGATGGTGCCATTAACCTGACACCTTCAGGAGGGACGGCCCCATATACTTATGTATGGAGCAATTTTACAACAACTGAAGATATTGTGGGATTGTGTGCTGGAACTTACAATGTCACCGTAACTGATGCAAACGGATGTCAGGGAGATGGAAGTGCGACACTTAATCCAATTACACCTGTTACTTCCGGATTTACTCCCAGTCCTAACCAATGTCTGACTGGCAATAGCTTTACTTTTACTAATACTGGCTCCTCTGGGGCAGGATATACTTACTCCTGGGATTTTGGAGATGGTGTGGGTACGTCAACTCAAGAAAACCCAACATACTCCTATGGCTCTGCAGGAACATTTACTGTCAGCCAAACTATTACAGAGACGGCAACCAGCTGTTTCTCTACGACTACTCTAAATGTGATTGTTAACCCCGACGCAGCAGGAACGATTGCTGGATTAGACGAGACTTGCCCGGGATCGTGCGACGGAACTGCTACACTAACTGTTACTGCCGGTAGTGTTCCGTTGACCTACAATTGGAGCAACGGACCCAGTACTCAAAATTTATCGGGTTTGTGCAATGGAAGTTATACAGTTACAATCACGGATGGGAACGGCTGCGTGGGTACGGCAAACGTAAACATTGGATCTGGTGCCGGGGTGAATGCCGGATTTTCTGTAAATGATAAAGACCAGTGCCTGACGGGAAATGTTTTTGATTGGATTAACCTGGGAACACCACAAATTGGAGGTAGTCCTAATTTTAATTGGGATTTTGGTGATGGCATAGGAACATCTACTCTGGAAGAACCATCATATACCTATACCTCTGCAGGGACCTTTTGGGTTACGCTAATTGTAGATGATGGTATATGTTCAGATACCGATTCTAATCCAATTGAGGTATTCCCTGATCCTATTGTAACATTGGCAGGCACTGATCCACTGTGTAATAGTATATGTAATGGAGAAGCTACTGCAACCGTCACCAGTACAGCACCTCCATTAACTTATGCGTGGAGCAATAGTCAGACCTCCTCTACGGCCACCGGCCTGTGTGCAGGTGTAAGTTACAGCGTAACAGTTACCGATGCGAATGGTTGCACAGATATTGAAAGTATTATCCTTACTGATCCCACCTTGCTGACAGCTAGTATATCACTTACCAGTGATCCTTCATGTAATGGTGGTAATGATGGTTCTGCCACTGTTGCTGCAGGTGGCGGAACTGGCACATTGACTTATTCATGGTCACCGTTTGGAGGATCCGGGCCAACCGCAACAGGGCTTTCTGCAGGAGTAGTCTATACGGTAACGGTTACCGATGCCAACGGATGTACGGCTGCACCGGATGTTATATTGACTGACCCAGCCCTGCTTACTGCAAGTATCACGGGAAGCAACAACCCATCTTGTAACGGTGCTGCTGACGGTACTGCCACGGTCACAGCTTCAGGAGGTACCGGAACATTGACTTACACCTGGGCTCCTTCTGGCGGTTCAGGTGCGACAGGTACCGGACTATCTGCAGGGGTAGCATATACGGTAACTGTTACTGATGCCAATGGATGTACGGCTATTCCCGATATTATTTTAACCGATCCCCCCTTGCTTACGGCAAGTATCACGGGAAGCAACAACCCCTCTTGCAACGGTGCTGCTGACGGTGATGCAACGGTAACTGCTTCAGGAGGTACAGGCACATTGACCTATTCGTGGTCACCTACAGGAGGGTCAGGTACAACAGCTACAGGACTTTCAGGGAGTGTGGTTTATACGGTAACTGTTACCGATGCCAATGGATGTACTGCCACGGACAATATAACCCTGACTGACCCTACCCTGCTCACTGCAAGTATCACGGGAAGCAACAACCCATCATGTAACGGTGCTGCTGACGGTGATGCAACGGTAACAGCTTCGGGAGGTACCGGAACATTGACTTATGCATGGACTCCTATAGGAGGATCAGGTACAACAGCTACAGGACTTTCAGGGAGTGTGGTATATACGGTAACTGTTACCGATGCCAACGGTTGTACTGCTACTGACAATATTACCCTCACTGACCCTACGCTGCTTACGGCAAGTATTACGGTGAGCAATAACCCTTCTTGTAATGGTGCCAGCGATGGTGATGCTACTGTTGCGGCTGGTGGTGGCACCGGCACATTGACCTATTCCTGGTCACCCACGGGAGGGTCGGGAGCAACAGCTACAGGACTTTCAGGGAGTGTGGTTTATACGGTAACTGTTACCGATGCCAACGGATGTACTGCTACTGACAATATAACGTTGACTGACCCTACCCTGCTTACTGCAAATATCACGGGAAGCAACAACCCATCTTGTAACGGTGATGCTAATGGGGATGCCACGGTAACAGCTTCCGGAGGTACCGGAACATTGACCTATGCATGGACTCCTACGGGAGGGTCAGGTACAACAGCTACAGGACTTTCAGGGAGTGTGGTATATACGGTAACTGTTACCGATGCCA
>JYMV01029049.1_pt1 | contig 30049 bp, 34 predicted proteins | sample 338911 | NCBI WGS metagenome assembly JYMV01 (sample SAMN03354496, study PRJNA234377) | hydrothermal vent metagenome | biome: Deep sea; feature: Hydrothermal plumes at the Eastern Lau Spreading Center, Western Pacific Ocean; material: Seawater | place: Tonga | collected 2009 | depth 2000 m m
GAGCTCTTCCGGCAGTTGGAACTGCCTGACCCCGATCATTTCGGCGAGCGTTACCCGCACCAGGTGTCCGGGGGCCAGTTACAGCGGGCGACCCCTTCTTTATGCCCGCTCCCGCGTGGTTCATGCCGCTGCGGCCGCAGGCGTCGACGTCATTGATGCGGGTATCAACGTCGAGGTCGTGCGAGAGCCTGATGATGGTTACTGGTCCAATGTATGGATGAAGAAACCATTCTCAGCATGTTATTGGTCCGGTCGGCCGACCGAGAATATGATGTTCTCCACCGTCTACGCCAGCGATGCGGCTTGGAACGACACCCATTGGAAAAACGCGCGGTTTGATGAGTTGCTGAAAATGGGTCGAGTCGAAACAGACCAAGCCAAGCGACGTACTATCTATGTCGAGATGCAACGCATCGTGCATAACGACGGTGGCACCGTGCTGCCGCTGTTCCTGAGTGATGTCTTTGCAACCACCGATAAGGTGGGATTGCCTGATGTCATCGGCGGCAACTGGGAACTGGATGGATGCAAAGCGGCCGAACGTTGGTGGTTTGTATGACCCATTAACCCTCGAAGGTCTATCATCCCTGGCGTCGCAATAACGGCGCCAGGGTTTTTTTTCGGCGACGTTTCACTGCGCTCCCGCGAGTGAAACATCAATCAGACTCAAACAGTTATTTAAAGACGCGCCGCCGTCCCGAGAAAAACCTGATTTTCTGGCTCCCCGCCCTTTACCACCCGTTGCAGATTATCCGCTACGAACTTCCATCGTCGTTCCAACTGCTCTGGTGCCGCTGCGCTCTCATGGGCGCTGAGAATGACATTGTCAAGATCTTGGAATGGATAATTACAGGGCCACACATCTTTCTTGTCATTACCAATATAGTTGTACCAAACGTCAATGACAGCGCCACCAATCGAGCGGTGCTTCAGCGCCTGGTAGAGGGCCTCTTCCTCGATGACCCGCCCACGGCCCACATTAATGATGACGCTGTCTGACTTCATACTGGCTAATTGGGGTGCCCCAATCATGCCGATGGTTTCTTTGTTCATATCACAGGCCACCACGACAAAATCACTTTCAGTAAGTAATTGATCGAGCTGGTCGGTGCTTCCAAGCCAATCGAGCGGGGGGGTGGTTTCCTGTTTCGATCGACGAATAGCGATCACTCGCATCCCGAAGGCCGCGGCACGGTGGGCGACTTCCCTGCCGATATGGCCGTAACCCACAATACCGACCGTCCGGTTGCGGATTTCCCCGTGATACTCAGATGAGCCGGGCTGTCTGCCACCCCACCCTTCAGCCCGAAAACGTTGGTCAATACGGCGCAATCCAATTTTGGTTTCGAGCATGGCGCAAAGGACGAATTCGGCGATCGTTGTTTCATGTCCATAACAATTGCAGACCGGAATTCCCCTTGGCATGGTTTGCGGTGAACAAAAGTCATACCCCGTCCACGGAATCTGGAACAGCTTCAGTTTCGGTATCTTCGGCCAGTTCGGTGTGGGTATCCTTCCACCAATGATCGCATCTGCCTCAAGCGCCATGGCAATAAATTTATCGGGCTCATTGAGAGACGGATCCCATACAAGAATTTCCCAATCATCGTTTAATTCTTCTCTTAGGAGGTGTTCGTACTGAACAGCAATCCGTCCTTGTATTAATGCAGTTGGCAAAACATTTTCTCCGTGTTGATGAGATCAAGATGGCATAACGCAGGACGCAGCACAAACCAACCCAATCCAGCCCGACCACCGCTCTTTTCTCTCCCACACTGACCTGATTACGCTTATTATTGAACAAACCCCGTTGTATCTCTGGATCCGTTACAACGCCCATAGATGCAATCGCCTATTTTTTCTTATCACCCTAACCCCATTATCGTGCAATGTTTGTAATTTCCGCCCGTAGCGGTGCTTAGAATGCTTGGTCAGCTCTATCTGATCGTTGACCCCATGTGCAGTTGGTGCTGGGGATTTCGACCGGTATGGGACACGTTTCAGTCTAGGTTACCCCCATCCATAATCGTTACCGACCTAATGGGCGGCCTGGCACCGGATTCCACCGAACCCATGGATGCTCAGACTCAGGCCTATGTGCAAGGCGCGTGGCATGCCGTCAAGGCTCGCACGGGCGCTCAGTTCAACTTTTCGTTTTGGGACACTTGCCAACCCAAACGGGCGACCTATCCCGCCTGTCGCGCGGTCATCGCAGCAGGTTTTCAGGAAAAGAGCGGCCGAGCACAACTCTACGCCGCAATACAACGCGCCTATTATCTCGAGGCCCGTGATCCTTCCGATCATGACACCTTGATGGCGCTTGCCGCTGAAATCGGCCTCGATGCGACCCGATTCGAAGGCGATCTTACCGGCGCCGCGGTGCACACTGCGTTTGAGAGCGAGTTAACTCAGGCCCGTTCGCTTGGTGTCAGCGGGTTTCCGACCGTACTGTGGCAGGCGCCCGACGCCTCGGGCCGCGGCATGCAAGTGCTGGCTGCCGGATTCACCGACCTTGACACACTTCATCTACGCTGGTCGCAGCTCATTGCGCAAACAGCTGTTGAAACGCGGTTTTAAAATCTCGAACCGTCCCTACCGACAGTTCGCGTTGTCGAATCACTGGGCGAGTACATGACACCTAAAAATAAGAACGATAATCATTCCAGACCGTTTTAAGCCAAGGGGTGAATCGCTCCGGATGGGTCTGTATCTGTCGCGCTAATTCGTCCACCTCAACATATTGATAGTCTGCAACTTCGCCCGAATTCGGTACCACAGATCCCTCGTAATAGCCACTGAACACATGATCTACCTCGTGCTCGATGAGACCATTTCCTAATTCGGCCCGGTATTCAAAAGTGAATCGATGCGTCAGGTCGCAAACAAAACCCATTTCCTCCACCAATCGACGCTGGGCTGCCTCGAGGATGCTTTCTCCGGGTCGCGGATGACTGCAACAGGTGTTCGTCCACAGTCCGCCGCTATGATATTTGCCGTGTGCTCGACGCTGAAGCAGCAACGCTCCTTGATTATTAAATACAAAAAGAGAAAAGGCGCGATGCAACACGCCGCTTTCATGCGCTTGCATTTTTTCCATATCACCACATTCAACATCGTCTTTATCTACCAATATCACCCTTTCCATCATCTACTGCCCCCTAAATGATCCTGCGCTTTACGGGACTGTGTGCCGCGCCAAAAAACGACAAAGACTTTGACTGTCGATTCAAAGATAAATGAGTGTTCCATTTGTAGTGACATAACTCGGCCAAGCTAGCGCAATACTGGCGCGTGATCAAGGCACTCAACTTGATTCAAACTAAAATTGTTGACGACTGACTCTACGGCCACGGCCGTTATGTTAGGGTTCTCTCACAAAACACCATCGCAAGCCACACATGAGAAAGGTATAAACAGATGCATCCAACCCTGGTGATTCTCGTGGTCGGGCTATCCCCCAATCTCATCAGCGACCACACCCCCCACCTGAAGCGGTTGGTCGCCCGTGGCGCAATGCGGCCCATGGACACTGTACTACCGGCTGTCACCTGTACCGTCCAGTCGTCCCTAGTAACCGGCTTGATGCCAGATGGCCATGGTGCCGTTGCGAATGGCTGGTACTTTAGGGACCTGTCGGAGGTCTGGCTATGGCGGCAATCTAATCGACTTGTCGCGGGGGAAAAAATCTGGGAAACCGCGAAATCCCTTGACCCTAACTTCACCTGCGCAAAGATGTTTTGGTGGTACAACATGTATTCAACCGCTGACTGGAGCGCAACGCCGCGGCCCATGTATCCGGCTGACGGCCGAAAGATTCCGGACCATTACGCGTATCCTTCAGCACTTCGGGATGAATTAAATGCATCACTCGGCATGTTTCCATTATTCAAATTCTGGGGACCACTCGCGGATATCAGCTCAAGTAAATGGATCTCCGATGCCACACTACAAGTCATGGCGACTCGACACCCCACGCTGACCTTAACCTATCTCCCGCACCTCGATTACAACCTTCAGCGACTTGGTCCTGACCTCTCGCACCCACGCATCAAACAAGACCTTGCGGAAATCGACGCCTTGTGCGGGGAGTTGATTGACGCGGCCGATGGCGAGGGGCGCCAGATCATCGTGGTCTCAGAATATGGGATTACGCCGGTACGAGACGCCGTTCATATCAATCGCACATTGCGTGAGGCCGGCTTACTTCAAGTTAAAGTTGAAATGGGTCGTGACGTGATCGATCCGGGCGCATCACGGGCGTTTGCTGTCGCCGATCACCAATTGGCGCATATCTATGTCCGTTCGCCAGACGACCTGGTCGCCGTTCGCTCGCTCGTGGCAGCACTGGACGGGGTCGAAACAGTGATGGGCGCGGAAGAAAAACTGGCAGCAGGTTTGGCTCATTCGCGCGCCGGAGAACTCGTTGCTGTTAGCGAGGCAGATCGCTGGTTTAGTTACTACTACTGGCTGGACGATGAGCGGGCGCCGGATTACGCCCGCACTGTCGACATTCATCGCAAACCAGGTTACGACCCGGTAGAGCTATTCGTCGATCCTGAAATCCGATGGCCTATGATGGCCATAGCAAGCCGACTCGCACGACGGAAGCTTGGTATGCGAACGTTACTCGATGTGATATCGCTAAAAGATACCCAACTCGTCAAAGGCTCTCACGGCCGGCCCACCGACGATGCGGCGGATGGGCCACTGGTCATCAGCTCCCGGTCAGATTTGATGCCTGACGGCCATGTGAATGCAGTCGATTTCAAGCAATTGACTCTGGACCACGTTTTCGGGCCTCGCTAATGACCGGCGCCTGTTAAACATCAGGTGCCGCTGACCACGCGCTGCAGGCCAAGGGTCAGTGCAAACCCAAGTACTGCGAACAGAGCGAGGCCAGGCTCACCGGCTCCACTGATCAAGATGGCATCGAGCAGCGACATGCCTGCGATTAAGCTAACCACGGCGCGTGGAATGTCGCCCGATTGGCGACGGCGAACCAACCATAGCGCGGCCACCATTGCGACCACAAAAATGACCCAATAACCCAACGTGGGCCAGGCTTCGCTGCTCAGAACGGCACCATAAATAACGGGCGCCGCTAGAAATAGCATGGGCCAGAGATTTTTTACCTCTCCCAGGTTTTCCTGCTTGGCGACGTAGGTTAAACCGATCAAATACGAAAACAGTAAAACAGCTCCGATCAATAGCGGCAGGGGCAGTACCACTGCGAAACAAAATCCGACTGAGACATAAATCAATAATCGGCAAAGTCCCATGACAACGGGACTCAACACATTCCCTTTGTGATGCCAGTTGTAGAATACGATGGCCCCGGTCAATATGACCCCACTCACGCCGGGCCACACCCCCGTATGCTCGGGGCTTTGGAACGCCGCCAAACACAACAGGGCCAGCCCGGCGGCTAACAAGAAAAACCCAACGACAAAGACGGTGGTTCTAGCAATATCGCCGGCCGGGATAGGACGCTCAGGTCGTTCCCGCGCATCGATGTCCGCGTCAAATGCGTCGTTGAGGTACATCCCACCGAGATAAAATAACGTCATGGCGGCCAATAGCGCCGGCGTAGCGGTACTTGTGACCGCAGCACCAGCCAGAACAATGGCCGCCACAGTATTGGTCCAGACCGTTGGTAGATTGGATACTCGACCCAGTTTAAGTGCGACGAGGAGACTCATGATTCAATGACCTCTTTGACCCACTGCAACTCCCTCGCAATCGCACCCGCCACCGTAACGTTACGATGTTCAGGCGGCAGGACATCCCAGGTGTAGGTCTCAACCTCAAGATGCGTACTCAAAGGCCGACTTCGGTGCAGTTGGAGAATTTCACGAAGAAAATACTGTGTGGTCCCTAAGCCTGGTAATTGCTCAAGAAAAACCGGTACATGAAAATGAATACGCCACTCCCCATTTGAGCTATCCGCCGCGGCCGCAAAAGCCTCAGGCAGATCGAGATAACGGGAGAATTGATCCCCTCGTTTCTCAACCACTTGATGCAGATACACCGGCTCATCAAATCTGCTAAGGACATCCAGCGCAGCGGGAGTCACTTCGGGCACTCTGATCGCTGAGCTCAATTGAAGCTTTGCGATGGTAATACCTGCCGCGTCGAGATCAGCGATATTTTGGGTTGGATTCTCAAACTCTACCGCTGCGTGACACACGTCGTAACAAATGCCGAGATGCCGGCGCAGTACACCTTCCGCCGTAGGCTTTGTCATCCCAAGGGATTTGGCTAATCTAGAACACGCCGAGGATGAGAAAAGATACTGATTAAAAAACTGAATCGTTTCCTCGACTGTCTCTAGCAAACAACAAGGTTCGGGCTCCAACGCGAGAGCAATATGCCGACCCACTCGCGCCTCTATCGCGTACAGGTGAGCGACGTGGGCGATCAGATTCTCTGCAATGCTACTCAAGTTTCCTTTGGCCCAGGGCTTGAAGGTTCCCGGCACCGTGCTGATACTCCCGATCAACCCTTCAGGCAACAAGTCCGCCAGCAGATCGGCCAATTCGTTGGTGTATGTGAGCCGTGCCGGTGAGGTCCAATCCGGCCGGTAGGCGCCGGCTTTTACCTGTTCACCGTGAAAGGGTCCATAAGGGAACCCGTTCAGCGTGAACACATAGTGATTACCCGTTTCCAGAAGTTCCAGCAACTGGCCTCGTGGCTCGGGCTGTTGTAAGGCCATCGAAGCGGCTGCAGACAGGCGAAGACCTACTCCAAAAGGAGCCTTGCCTGCGACCTCAGTGCGGATCAGCGGTAAATTCTTCTCAAGACCCGCGCGAACCTCGGGCCAGGTATTGCCAGCATGAATATTGGTGCAGTATGTAAGGTGCCCAAGATCGGGCTCGCCACCCAGGCGCATTTAAGGCAACTGCCGAAACTTGAGCCACTCAATCGATTGGGCGATCAGCTGCTCGTCCATCTCATGAACTTCAATCCCTGTACCGAGGCTGGTAAGAAGCGTAATCGTCAATTCGCCACCCAAGTGTTCGCGAAACTCTCTTAGCCCAGCCAAGATCTCCGATTCTCCTTCGGAACGTTTTCGTTCGATCGCGGGATGCCATAGCTTGAAACCCAGATGTTCCAGGAGAAAACAGATTCTGTCTTCAAGTCCCGCGTCAAGTAATCCAACCAACACAGAGTAACGCGCGTCGAGCGCCAATCCGATTGCCACCGCTTCGCCGTGTCGCAGGTGATAGCGGGTCATGCTTTCTAGCTTGTGTGCCGACCAATGGCCGTAGTCCAACGGCCGGGCACTACCCATTTCAAACGGATCCCCGCCGTGGGCGATCTGGTGCATGTGTAATTTGGCGCAGCGTTTGATTAACGTCGACATCGCCGCACGATCGAATGTCGCCAGCAGATCTGCATTACGCTCAAGCCAGGTAAAGAATGTGGCATCTCTAATAAGCGAGACTTTCACCGCCTCGGCCATGCCAGCAATCTTATCCCGACTCGGGAGTGACACCACAAAATTAAGATCATTCAAAACTGCGAATGGCGGAGCAAAGGTACCGACATAATTCTTAACGCCGTAAAGATTGACACCATTCTTAACCCCAACAGCCGAATCGGCCTGAGCAAGCACGGTGGTCGGAATCCGTATATGCCGAATCCCACGGTGCGCCGTCGCGGCGACCAATCCAACCGCATCCAGCATCGCGCCCCCGCCCACTCCGATCACGAAGGAATGGCGATCGATATGGTGATCAAAGATCACCTGCTGCATTCGCTCAACAAAATGAATGTCCGATTTAACGATCTCTCCTCCTGGCACCTCTACCGGACCGGTGACAAGATCAATCGCGTCGCTGTGAAACTCGCAATACGCCCTGATATCCCCGAGCAAAGATGGGAATGTCTTGGTTAAACCATCGTCGACGAAGAACACACAGCGGTGTCTTTTTTTTTCTTCTACCTCGCAAAGTCTATCGCGCAAGGTTCGATTAGCCCCATCGAAAAGCCCCTCGGTGAATGCCACGGGGAATCGGTACGGTACTGAGAATTCCTGCCAGGCTATATCGGCGGACGTGTGTGAAACCACACCGTCGTGGGCACCAGTACGACTGGGAGCGGCCTTTAACATAATAGAACTCTTAAGATGCGCTGTTGTTCGAAAACCCGAGTAAACTGGTAGCTAAGCGTCGCTACCGATTGTTCAGGCCGAATATAGGTATTTCTCAACACTGACCCTGGAATTGACTCATGATTATTCTAAACAGCTTGGTTTGCCTGCTCATGCTGATGTTTGCCCTTTTCCAATATAATGATCCCGATCCCGAGCTGTGGATAACCATCTATGCCGTCCCAGCGCTCTGGGCTGGTCTAACCGCTGCCGTTCCGACCTTTACTCGACGAAAAGGTGCGCGCCTACTGCTTGGTCTTTGCATAGCCCTGGCCCTGGTCGGTGTGGGTTTTTATTGGCCTGACGTTCCAGGGTTTTGGAAGCCGGCCATCTGGTGGCACGGCGACCTTGCCATGACTACGTCCCAGGCGGAATTAGCCCGCGAGGGGATGGGTATGATAATTGCCCTGGTGGCACTGGTTATCACGTATTTGAGCCACTCGAGGCGCTGACTTGCGACAATAGTCATGGTGAGAATTGATTATTCATCACATAGGTGACGATCGCCCTGCGCTCATCTGTAGAGAAAACGGCTTTCCATGAAGGCATCTTGCGAAACCCATTCGTGATCCGCTTGTAGACAAATTCCGGCTTGTACTTATAAGGTTTTAATTTCGGCGCCTTACCTGGATAAGCAGAGGCACCGTGACAATGCCGGCATTGCTTCTGCCATAACGTCTTACCCAATTCAATATTCTTAACATCCGCCATGTACTCAGGTGAGAATACAGCCGCCTCGGCGTCACCTGCAATCACGATGTTCGGTACTGTTAAAACCCAGACCGGTAGCAACAAGACGATGGCCTGCGACAGGAATCCCCGCCTGCCATCCTTGCGGTGCTTGATCAAGTCTAGTGGTCCTCTTCGCATTAGTGACATTCGATCACACGGCGCTCACACGCTTGTCTTGAATTGAAAAATACGCCGCCGGCAAAAGCCGGCGGCGTACCTTAAGTGTCGACTCGCTGCCTAACCGCTAATCGGCAGGCACGATTTTATAGATGGTATCCAGCGTTCCCACCGGACCCGTCGTGATCGACGTCAGCGCATACACCTCGCCCGCATTATCTTGAGCAAAGGCTAGAACGTAAGGCAATTTACCCGTCTGAGTCTGGCCCAATCCTTTCAACTCGGCGAGATTCGTCACCTCGGCAATTTCCATTGACCATTTACCATCGGCACCTTTGGTCCCCATGAAAATCTGGCCATCCATCTCGGCAAAACCTTTACTCCAATCACCGAAGATGTATTTACCGTCCCACGCCTTATGAGCGCCGCGGTAAACGTAACCACCGGTAACGGAAACGCCCTTACAACCGTCTGGTTGCGCGGTGCAGTTGTTGTACTCAAGGATGGGCGCTACGAGCCCACCTGCATCACACCATGTCCGGTGATTATCTGGGTTCTGGTAATCGAAGCAATGATTGGCTTCCATTCGGCGCCAGCCGTAGTTACCGCCCTTCTCAATCACAGAAATCTCTTCATAGCTGTTTTGCTGCACATCGCCACAAAACAATGCACCGCTACCTGTATCGAAGGAACAACGCCACGGATTACGCAGACCAGAAGCATAAATTTCCGGCGCAACCCCGTCTTTACCCACAAAGGGATTATCAGCAGGAATGCTGTATGAGCCGGCATCATAGCCATTAACATCGATACGCAGTATTTTACCGTTTAGAACAGACATATCCTGTCCGTTACCTTCGGTCACGTTATGACCAATTCCCCAGTCGTTGGCATAGCCACCGTCACCTGAAGAAATGTAAAGGTATCCGTCGGGACCAAAGCCTATCCAGTGACCATTATGATTAAACTGCGGCCAATCGATTGCAGTGATGACACGACCCGAGTTCGCATCGGCCCGATTTGGATCGTCCGCTGAGACGGTGTACTCCGCCACCGTGTTGGTGTGATCCCACCAGAACTCCTTACCCAAGTCACCCTGAAAGTCAAGATGGCCGCTGTAGGCGATGTAGAACTTGCCGTTTTTCGCGTAGTCTGGATGAAAGGCCAAACCCAGAAGCCCTCTTTCATCAAAATCCTTCCACAGTTGCGGAATATGATTTCGAACATCCAGAAACGGATCACCCTGCAATTGGCCGTCGGGATGCAGAATCTTGATCAAACCAAACTGTTCTATGATGAACTGACGATCATCGCCTGCCGGCTGTACCATCGCTAACGGTGTATTAATCTTGCTGACATGCGGCACCAATTTGACTTTGACAGCGCCCGCTGATCCGCTCAGTGCCAGCAATGCGGTAGCGATCGAAACCACTAACATTTTTCGTATTTGCATCTATATTTCCTCCTTAGATTCCAAAATTCAACATCACGACCGGTCGGTTAATCCGACATGATGGGGGTGTGAAAACCACAGAAACAATATAGCGACTCAGATTAGCCCTGTCTATTCGGGATAAATGGCCAATCTCTGGAGTATTCGAGGCTACGTTGGCGGTGATTTATCTGATTACCCGTCTCGAACGTCCATTTGTTGCCAAATAATGGGACGCGGCGCCCCATCACTTCGGTCGGCAAACTTAAGTAAAGCACTCTAGAACGCCCGTTTGGGGCCTTACTCAATAATGAGATCGTCTTCGCGGCGTCCAGGCTGGACGACCTTAGGTTCTCGCCCGCCGCGAAGAATCGAGTTGCCCTCGTACACGGTACGCTGGTCAATTGGTGCTGGATCCAACCAGTCATTCTCGGAGATCTGTCCACTCTGGCCATAAGCATCAAGGGCATTTTGGTAGCACGCGAGCCTTACCTGTTCCTTTGGAATACCGCTTTCCAAAGCGAGATGGGCCGTTTTTGCGACCCCCAACGGTTCTGAAATACCCCAGTCACAGGCTGAGTCAACAATAATGCGTTCGGCACCATATTCTCGGAGAATCTCGACCATGCGCTGGTTACCCATCTTGGTGCTCGGGTAAATTGAAAAAGCAGCCCAGAAACCTCGATCGAGTGTCTCTCGCACTGTTTCCTCGTTGTTGTGATCGATTACTACTTGGTTGGGAGCAATGTTGTGCTCCACGCAAACATCCATTGAACGGGTCGTTCCGCGTTTCTTGTCTCGATGCGGCGTGTGAATCATCACAGGCAGAGTGAGCTCGATCGCTAGATCAATTTGCTGACGAAAATATTTGTCTTCAAGCGCTGTCTGCTCGTCGTAACCAATCTCACCGATCGCAACCACCCCCTCCTTAAGCGCAAACCGCGGCAGGATCTCCATCACCGCCTCCGCCAGCTCTTCGTTGTTTGCTTCTTTGGAGTTAAGGCCGATCGTACAGTAATGACGCACACCAAATTGACCTGCCCGAAAGCGTTCAAACCCAACAATATGTGACAAGTAATCCAGGTACGATCCAACATGGGTCCGTGGTTGCCCGATCCAGAATGCGGGCTCTATCACGGCCACCACCCCGGCTGCAGCCATCGCTTCATAATCATCCGTCGTGCGAGAGATCATGTGTGCATGGGGGTCGATTAGCATCATATTGATTTGCTCCGATGAGTAACCTGGTCTAGAACGCGATCGTTAATTATGGGGCTCTCGCACCGTCCTTGAATGACTTCCAACTCAAAGCCCCTGACGCCATCATGGACCGAAGCTCCGGTACCGTGTCAAGCAAATCCTGCACTCCCGGCTCGGAGCAAACATTTAGTGCCAGCGCAGCCGCTTGTCGCGACACCGGATTTCCCTCGCATAAGACGCGCTCCAGATCTTCCAACGCAGAGCCTTCGGCATACGGACCCACACAGCGCCAGAGCTCCGGAGCCACTGGGCGCCCCGCTGCCCAGCGCTCATGAGCATAGTCACACAGCATCTGGGCCAATTCTGAATTAGCACGTGCATCCAAACCTTGAATCGGATATAGCGAGCTGTCCACGAAAAGCGCCTTCAGCACCATATGATTCCAACGGTGGTCATCGAATTGCTCGAACGGAAAGGGATTGCGGTGTGCGATAGCCTCAAACTCTGACCGCATATTGGTTCGCAATCCTTCCGCAACTTGGTCGTTCAGCGTTTGGGGTTCGGCATAAAGCGGCAACCCACTGTAGTAAGCGATCCGTTCCCCTACATCCGCCCCACGACATAAATCAACAAAAGCCGCGGCAAAGTCGCCCCTCCCATCAAAGGTAGTCAACAGAGTGATCACCCGCGCGGCTACATCGACACTCCAGTTTTTAGGATTCCAGCCCGGACGAATACCATCAGCACGTTCAAGATCTTCTATAGATAACTGTAGATCCCCCTTACCAAGCCGCCGCGGAATCATACCGAGCGTCATATACAGATTGCGCGCGCTCGCATCACCAGCCAACGTTTCCTGTTGTCCCACGAACCACTCATACGCAGACCCTTCGACCTGACGAATCAACCATTTCTTCAGCAGATTGCTAGGCAATTGATTCTTCATCGTTTTACTATGCAACCCTTCAAGAGACGCAAGCCGCCATTTCCCAAATGCTCGTCTGCCGCAATACAAGCACCGTATAACTTTTCATTGCAACATTTCCCATACCGATGCTCACGTTAAGTGTCTGCCGCTTTAGCAACCGTCGGTGTCCAGTAAGAATCGAGGCAAAGTGAGATGCGGGTTTGGGTGGCCTCCGGACTGGGACCGGGCCGGTGGCGAAGAAAAGAAGGGAAGATGATCATGTTACCGGCTTTAGGCGTTAGTTGTCCTTGAGCTGGCTGGAAATAATTCTCTGCCGTGGGGTTCATGAATTCGAAATTCCCTTGGTCTTCACGACCGCAGGTCGACACGTAATAGCACCCACTAAGCGTGGCGGGAACATGTGCATGCCAGGGCTGTTCTCCCAGATTGTCTGACGTTTGAATCAGCGCCCACCCCAGCGTCAACGTGTTGTTCCATTCGACTGGAAAACCCACCTCAACGGGACTATGCATCAGAATCTGCCGGCAGGTTTCGACAAAAAATTCGCCCAGAACATCCCGAAAATAAGTCTGGGGGAAAACACTCTGATCCATCAGGGTGGAAGGTGTCTGATAGCCAAAGCCGTGCGCGTTTGCCTTAATCTCCCCACTGTCAATCATGCCTGCAAAAAGCGCAATGATTGCATCGTTATGCGCATGCATCTCGGGTAATTCGATCTCCCACATGGGCAAGCCGAATACCTCGACCGAACGGATATCTCTAACTGTCATTCATCCTAACCTAATGTTACGTGTGGACACCCATGGCACTACCGCACTCATTTGTTTGTCCAGTATTCTCTGCGACAAACCAGGCCTTCACACACTGAACAGCAACGTAAGAGCCGTACCGGAGCGTCAACACCTATTACCCCACGCGGGGCGAATCTTCTCGTACCAATGAATCAACTTCATTCAAGTATAACGAGCGCTCAACATCAAACGATACCGGAATGAACGTAATATCTCTAGCGTTAATGAAACCACAAGAGGCCACTTAACGAATCGATTACCTCAACCGCCTGAATAGGCGTTACCTGTTGCAACGACCGCCCAGACCATCCTCGCCCAACGCGCCAAAATCCATCGCGTCTGCTCTGCAGTAAGGTGCGAGTGGACGAAAACGACACGAAATCACCAATAAAGCATGCGGTCACGCACCAATATGGACATTGATTACCCGCCTAACCCAGAATGTTCCGATCTGACCTCCCCTTGACGATTGAATTGGATTCAAACCCATGGGCCGCCACAGCCATTTAAGTGTGGGACGTGGGTTAGGGAGCGATAGCCGACCGACGATGGTTTATCGCAAACCAGCCGGAGTCATGCCCAGTGAAACTCTACATTTTTAAGCGACTACTGCTGATCGGCCCTACGGTTTTAGGGGTCGCTGTCCTGGTCTTTTTCTTGATGCGTGTTATTCCAGGGGATATTTGTCTGGCCAGATGGGTTGACTACGGCATGGACCTCGACCCGGATCTATTGGAGCTCTGCCGTAACGACTTGGGTCTCAATGCACCCTTGCACGCTCAGTTCCTTCAATTTATCCAGGGCATAGTGACTTTTGATCTCGGACATTCGATGTGGACGGGACAGCCGGTCATTGAAGAATTGGCGTTACGCTTTCCGTTATCCCTTCAATTGGCCATCATGGCCACCATCACTTCTGTTTTGATCGCTATACCCCTTGGGATGATTTCGGCGGTGAAACAAAACACTTGGCTCGATTACCTGGTCCGTACAGTTTCCATAGCCGGCAATGCCATTCCCTCTTTCTGGCTGGGTATTCTTATTATTCTGGGCTTACTTACTTTTTCCCAAGCCTGGTTCGGGGAGCCCTGGATGCCGCCGATTGAATATGTGTCGCTGTTTGTGGACCCAATGGAAAATCTCGCGCATTTGTTTTGGCCCATGCTCGCCACCGGCTATCGGTATACGGCCGTGGTGGCGCGCATGACCCGTGCTGCCTTTCTCGAGATCCTCAATGAAGATTTCATTCGTTCGGCGTACGCCAAAGGTTTACCCCAAAAAGTCGTAATCAATCGCCACGCATTGCCCAACGCGCTATTGCCCATCGTGACGGTTATCGGCATGGAGTTTTCTTTCTTCATGGGAGGGCTTGTCGTCACCGAACAAGTCTTCAATCTTAATGGCCTTGGTCGTCTGTTGGTCGAGTCGGTGCTGTACTCGGACTACAACATGATTCAAGCGTTAGTTATGTTGGTTGCAGTGGTTTTTGTTGGGGTTAACTTCGTTATCGATCTGTCATATGCCTGGCTCGATCCGCGCATCCGCTATGCTTAGGGCCTCTACACAGATGATGTCTAGCGTAATGATAGAGAACGCAGACCGCCGCAGTTATGTCCTGAGCGCTTATCACAGTCATACGAGAGAATACACCGGAACAGTTGTTGTAAGCGTCAAAGTTCGTTTGCACACGGTTTCCAGCTCCGTCAGATCAATTCCCCGCGCGACTCAAGGTGTCAACGTCGATGGTTAATGCACTAACCCATTTTCGAGTCATTTACCGCACCGCGGAAGCGGTTCATAGCCGTAGCACCATCAAAGGAATAGGGGAAAACGAGTGGTAGCGCTTCGGCCACAATCTTAATGTTCACAAACAGTGGCCCTTCCCCCCCCCATACCATGTCCCGAATATCATCCAACGGCACTTCTTCAACCACCGAACGGGTCTGCACGAACCCGCATGCTCGCGCGACCGCCTCAAGATCAGTAGGCCCGGCAGTAGCGGTCGGCTGATTACCTGTTTCGACGTAAGACTCGTTATCGAGCGCAACAACGGCCAAGTTAGCAGGTGCCTGGTTTGCGATGGTTGCTAACACGCCAAGGCTCATTAGCAACTCGCCGTCACCGGCGAATAAGACGATCCTCTTGTCGGGCTTGGCCATAGCCAGTCCCAGTGCAAACGGACCCGCCTGACCCATTGCCCCGATAAAGTTAAAGTTAAGTGCGTGATCACCAACCGATGCCACGTCCCAAGTGGGGTTACCCAGGCTGGATACCACCACCATATTCGCAGGCCGATGCTCCAAGAGGGATGCGACCAGGGCTCTTCGCTGAAACATGAACTCAGCCCTCCTTAAACTGCTTTGCGCCCAACATTTCCTGAGATAACAGTACAGCAGCAGATCGACGGGTGTTGAACGCGAACTGCCCGGCCGCGTTTACCGTCTCACCTACTTTCTCCTTGACGTCGGCACGAAAAACGCTGACCTCCATTGCCTCCAATACCTTCGGAGTGCCGCGGCCCATTGGCACCTGCCACGGAATAAACTCGCCCCACTCTCCACGCATGGAAATAATCGACAGAAATGGCACCCGACAAATAACGGGGAGCGCCAATGCATTGATGCAATTGCCAACGCCACTCGACTGCATTAATAAAACGCCCTTCCGCCCCCCGGCCCAGGCACCACAAAGCAAGCCAACACCTTCTTCTTCAGTGGTCAAGGTCACCACATCCATATCGTTACGCGCGTCACACTTTCGAATCAACGGCGCATGACCGGCATCGGGCACATGAGCGATTAGATCTATGCCTTGGCATTCCAGGACATCGAAAATATCCTGGTACCAATCAATGTTCTCTTGTGATTGCATACCCTTCCTTCCTGTCAAACACTGCCCGCACCCGCATGCAACCCCCGAGCATGCTCCCGCCCGGAGTCTGTAGAACCCTTGGGCAACTGTCCAGACACTCTGCTCCCAAGACCCACCCTATCTCAACGCCCATTGAAATTTGGCTTTCTTTTTTCGAGAAACGCTTTTTGGCCTTCGCGATAATCCTCGCTATCAAAGGCATCCAATACGCGCTGCGCGATGCCCTGCTTCTCCTGTTCAGCCGTACCGTTGGTCAGGCTGGCAATAATTCTCTTTGCTCCCATCACGGACAACGGCGCATTGTCAGACAGCTTTCTCGCGAAGTCTTGCGCAGCCGCTAACGCATCGGATTCCACTAATGCCTGTAATAAACCCATACTCTCGGCAGCCTCAACAGGAAATATTTCACCCGTCATTAAAATTCGCTTAGCAGATGATGGACCAACCAGGTCGTAGAGAATGCGAGTCTCGGTGAGACCATAAATAATACCCAGTCGCGCGGCGGTAATCCCAAAGCGCGCTCCTCGACTGGCGATACGAAAATCACAACACACGGCCAGTCCCATACCGCCACCTACGCAGACTCCGTCAATGGCCGCGATAGTCGGCTTGCTGCTTTCAAGGATCGCCACCTCACAGGCATCTGCAATGACATCATATCGCTCCCCCGCCTGCGCGTTATGACGAACCGTTGGGAATTCACTGATGTCAGCTCCCGCACAGAAATGCCCTCCTGCCCCCGTCAAAATAATAACGCGGGTGTCATCGTCCGTTTCGAGTTCCTGATACAAATCGCCCAACGCCTGCCACATCGAAAGCGACATCGCGTTGCGTTTCTCAACTCGATCCAGCGTCACCGTTGTGACGTAATTACCCTTCTCCACCGTTAAACTCTTCATTTATCAATCTCTTTGCCTGTCAATAACCAGACTATAACGTCCTCGAACTTCTCTTCGAGGCACCAATACCCAGCGCACATCAAATTCGCCTCGTATCGCCACGGAAATACCCACGAGGATGGTAGCGCGATGGGACCCTTTGTCGCGGGTAATTGGGAAGGCCGGCTACGCCTAGCCCTGATAAAACCAGACATCAATGGGCTGTTGGAAGGGCTGCATCGTCACAGCTGGCAACTCATCGATTACGGAGCAAGACCCAATCCACGCCAACCGACCATTCGACCTCCCTCAGCCCGGCACGTTGGGTGGCAAGGTGATCCATTTTGTCGAATGCTCTGCGAAACCCTCGCCGTCAACTCTGCCTGTGTGACTTCCACTCGGGGTGAATCATCAAAGTGACTCGTCTACCACTCGCCTCGCCGGTGCCGTGATGGGGAAATGGGGGGCCAATACAAATTCGAGTTCTGCGTGCGCCTGACGCAATGCATGCTCTACCTGTGCTGCGTGTGGGGCTTTAGCAAAAATAAACCCCGGATAACTGGAACCTTCGGGCCAGGGGACAAAAAGATGCCCCGGATTCACATCGATCAATACCGACTCGATCCGGTTTACCGCGCGGGCCCGGGCTAAGCCCTCAAGGCGGCGGAGCACCCCTGGACCGGGAACCGGAATCATCATTACCCCTGCAGCCTGGCCATCATTTACAACGCGGGCAGTATGACCCAGCGCATTGGTCATAATGACTTCCTCCAACGAGAGGCCGAGAGCTAAGTCCAGTAGTCGCCCGCACTGCCCCCCGATAGTGCGGGGCGCAACCTCAAGCACCCAAACGCCTTTGCTGTTGACACGACACTCCGCGTGGATAGGGCCATGCGTCAGACCAATCGCCCGGCACGCGGTCGCGATCGTGTTGACGATGTCTGCCTTGAGATTATTTCGAATATCGGGCGGAGTGAGATAAATGGTTTCCTCGAAGTACGGACCATCCAAAGGATCAGGTTTGTCGAAAATAGCGAGGCATTGGAATTTTCCTGAACGCAGTACCCCTTCGACGGCATATTCATGACCCTCGATAAACTTCTCTATCAGTATGCTGCGATCTAGATTCGGGTTCTCTCTCTCAAGCATTCCTCGGACCCGCACAATCGCCGCGGACAGCCCGTTTGCGTTATCAGCGCGAATCACTCCGCGACTACCGGACAGTGAAACCGGCTTCACCACACAGGGAAACCCGCACTCACCGACCCACTCAGAACTCATCATCTCCTCTGGTTCAAGCACACGATAGGTCGGACTCAATAAACCGGCAGTCGCCAGGATTTTCCGACACTGATGTTTCAGGCGCGCGTCTTGAATCGCTTGCGGTTTATTCGACTTGAGTGATAAAGCCTGCGCTACTGACGCGGCGATCTCCAAAGAGACATCTTCAATCCCGAGGACAGCGCTGATCGGATCGCGTGCATGAAATTGCCTGATCCGTTCGACGGCGATTTGAGGGTCAGAAAAATCTATCTCGACGCCAGGGCGTCCCGTGGGCGAAAGCCCTAAACGACTATTCGATGCCACGACGGTGCGCACTCCAAGGCGCTCCCCCGCCCCAATAAACGAAGCGGTCCGGTAACTGGCAGGATGTGCCACCAGCAACACCGTTTTCCGAGTTGATTTGATCCGACGAGGCCGCCCTTACCTTTTATTGGCCAAACCTTAATCCGTGCCGTTATGGCATCAGATGTCACTCGAAGGCAACGCCCTCACTTCAGTGTGCAGCGCCTCCGCAACCTCCACAGGCACCACTACCCCCAACACTCTTGAACACATTATTAAACACAAAGGTGGCATTGACGCCGTCGTCCTTGTAGTCAATCTCGGCGCCATGCATATACCCCAACGCCACCGGGTCCATATACAATCGAAACCCTGAATCTCCTGCGAAAACCTGATCACGTTTATCAAGACGGTCGGCAAAAGTCATACCGTAATTCATTCCCCCACAGCCACCGCCGGACACAAACACTCGAACCGCCTCGATATCCGCGTCGGCCCCCTCGATCAGTTCTGAAATCTTGTGCCTGGCAGCATCGGTGACATTGACAACATCAGCTATGGTCTTACTGGTTTCTTGCATGTCCATATTGTCTGTTCTCCTAAAAGCCCATGAAGAATGTTAGAATTTTGGCTTCAAAACTACAACCCTGATCATTCTTCCGGCGTTACCGGTCGGCTAACCCTGACCCAAGGGGAAATCATACCATGCGAACTGTCCAGTGCGCCTTGCTTAAGCGAGAAGCCGAAGGCCTCTCAGAGGCGCCCTACCCTGGCGAACTCGGTCAGCGGGTATTCGAGAATGTTTCTAAGGATGCATGGCAACAATGGCTTGAGCGTCTTGTCCTCATCATCAACGAGAATCAATTAAGTACCGCTGACCCCGCGAGTCTTGACGTTATTGAAGAGAATATGAAAGGATTTCTTTTCCAAGAAGGCGACCTCGGAGGTCCACCGGCCGGTTTTGCTCCGCAAAAAAAGTAGCTTTACGAGCTGCGCGACCTCTCTGCCCGCTGCTTAACTCCAGTATTTTTCCCTCACCACAACAGACCGAACACCGGTGGGTGTTTGTGCTTTCAGAATGGCGCCCGCATTCCAATGGGTTTGGCTGACCATGCCAATGGCGATATTCTCAGCAAAGCCCGGAGACCAAGTGGCTGAAGAAACATAGCCGACCGACTCACCGTCTGAATTCGTTAGGCTCCAACGACAGTCGATTGGCGGTAACGCATCGCCGGCTATCGTTAATGGCCTAATCTGACGCACAGGTTCCTGGTTTTCCAGTAAGGCCTTATGGCCAAGACACGAGGTAGCTGTATCGAGATCGCAGTACTTTCCCAGACCGACCTCGAATGGCGTGTGCTCAATAGTGATATCGCTCCCAAAACTAAGCAGACCCGCCTCGATCCGCTCAATGGTATTGGGGCACCCTGCGCGAACGTCCAAGTCCCGACCTGCGTCAAAGAGAAGATCCCATAACGCCTTGCCATAATCTGAACCATCAAGATAGATTTCAAACCCTCCTTGATGAGACCATCCTGATCGGGCAATAACCATTTCATGACCCTGAACCGAAACAATTTGATACCGAAAGAACCCGGTGGCCACCACCTCCTCTCCAAAAACACGCGCAATCAACTGGTCGGCCTTGGGTCCCTGAACCGCCAATGGGGAAACGTCGGGTTCAAACACTTCTACATCAAGCCCAAACCCTGCGGCCAACCCTTTGCAGTAATACAACATATCCGTATCTGCGAGCGACAACCAGTAACGATCCCGATCCCGTTTTATCGCGACTGGATCGTTTAGCATCCGTCCACGGTCGTCGACCATCGGAACATAAAAGCACTGGTCATCGGCCATGCTCGTGATGTCTCTCGGCGTCGTCATCTGCACCAGCCTCAACGCATCCGGTCCTACGACTTCGACCTGACGTTGAGCCGCTACATCCCACACTTGCACAGCGCGTTTCAGATGTGCGTAGTCCTCTTCAATCGACTCAAAAACCTGCGGAAGGAGCATGTGGTTGTAAACCGAATACGCCTTGACTCCGGCCTGCTCAACTCGACTGGAAAACGGAGTTCGCCTTATTCGAATGGATGGCGTCAGATAAGCACCTGCCATAAGGGTTAAATTCTAGGTTAGTCAGGCCGCTTCAGACCGCCGCCTGGATCAATCGTTTCATTTCCCGGACGGCATCTGCCAAGCCGGAAAATACAGCTCGCGCGATAATTGAGTGCCCGATATTCAATTCGCTAATTGTCTTGATTGATGCGATCGCCTGAACATTGTGATAGTGCAGTCCGTGACCTGCGTTCACTCTCAAACCCAATCGTTTCCCTTCGTCCGCTGCATGGACAATTCGTTCTCGTTCGGTGCGAGCCTCCGCCCCATCGACTAATTCCGCGAACACTCCTGTATGAAGTTCAACAGCGTTCGCCCCCACTGCCTGGCTGGCTCTAATCTGCTCCACGTCAGGATCAACAAACAGAGAAACACGAATTCCGGCAGTCGTCAGGCGCGACACTGTCGACTTAAGCGCTCTTTCCTGGGAGGCAACGTCAAGCCCGCCTTCCGTCGTTAACTCTTCACGTTTTTCCGGAACCAGGCACACATCGTGTGGCCGAATTCTGGTCGCAATCATGGTCATCTCTTCGGTGGCAGCCATCTCCAGATTCATTCGAGTCTGTAACATCCCCACCAACATTTCGATGTCTCGATCAACAATATGCCGGCGGTCTTCCCTGAGATGGACTGTAATCAAATCAGCCCCAGCCTGCTCAGCGATCAAGGCCGCGTGTACAGGCTCTGGGTATCGCGTACCACGCGCCTGACGCAGTGTCGCGACATGATCAATATTGACGCCTAGATCCATATTCTATTCAAAACTTGATTCGTTGTTATTAATTGCCAGTGAGTTGATCCCGTCCAGACTCCGAGGGAAACATCTGACCGTAAACAATTCGTGTACGCAATGCTTGTCCACCGAGATGATAATCCAATACCGACCGAATGAGTCGTTTCGATTCCCGGCGAGTTCGTTCGTCGAATTCTACCTCTTCCTCAAGCGCCAGCAAGGTGGCCCCATGCACCGAAACCCCGTGGTGATCGGTGTCTGAATATGGCAGCGGACCGGCATCGGGTCTATACCGATAACGCTCCCCAGGATCAATTGGGTTTCCGCGATCAGCATCCCGGACCAAATGCATACCGTAACCCAGATCTCGCAACAACTGTTTTTCAAAAATTCGGAGCACTCGTTCTTGATCCCCTTCGGTAGACAAGAGCGCCAGTGCGCTTCGGTAATTGTCGAACACATCCTCGTGCGGATCGAACCGATGCAGCAGACGCAATACGAGCTCGTTCATATAATAACCACAATAAAGCGCCTTGCCTCGCAACACATAGTACGGTCCCTCGCCTTCTATACCGGTCACCATCTTAACCTCGCCTCGCCCACTCCAAGCGGCTATCAGCGGTTGAAAGGGTAATAACGATCCTCGCCAGCGGGATTTCAGTTTTCGGGCACCTTTGGCAATCAGTACCATCCTGCCATGATGACGTGAGAATAGATCGATCAATACACTGCTTTCCGTATAGGGCCTGCGGTGCAGAAGAAATGCCGGCTCGTTAGCAACTCTTCTTTTCTCCATCCCCTGGCCCTACTGCTCCGGTCCGTAGCCAAGTTTCTCCAGGCTCTGGCTATGATTAGTCCACCCTTTGCGAATTTTGATCCAAATATCAAGGGACACCGGCAACCCGAATGCTTTGCTTAACTCTCGCCGTGCTTTGCTGCCAATGTTTTTTAGGCGACTTCCACCGGGGCCCAAAACAATCGCTTTTTGTCCTTTGCTTTCCACCCAGACTTCCGCCCTAAAGAGCTCGCCGTCGCCCTGGGTTTTCCTGCCACCGGTTACATCGACCGCAATGGAATACGGCACCTCGCGACCTACGGTGTGGAAAATTTGTTCCCGAATGAATTCACCAACAATGAATTCACGCCGGCTCACCCTAACCTGCTCGGTTGGAAAACCAAATGTCCCTTCGGGCAATTGCTTCTCCACTAAACTCAACAGTCGACTCAGATTGTGCCCACGGCGCACGGAAACAGGCAGAATCTCCGTGAAGGAATGCTTTCGACTAACGCTCGCGATCAATGGCAATACCAGACCAGCGGAATGCAAGAGATCCGTCTTATTGACAAGCAAGTACGTGGGTAATTCGAGATAACGAATATAGTCCAGCACCTGATCGTCTCTGTCGTGCCAACCCCTCGCGTCAATCATCATGCCGATAATATCTGCACTTCTTGCACTCGATTTAGCCGTTTCATTAATTGAATAATCGAGTCCCTGTTGCCCGGCTTGCATCCCCGGGGTATCCACAAACACGATCTGCGCTGTACCTTGGGTTCGAATGCCCAAGATGCGATTTCGAGTCGTTTGGGGACGTCGCGAAGTGATGCTGACTTTTTCCCCGATTAAACGATTGACCAAGCTGGATTTCCCCACGTTGGGCCGGCCAACCACCGCGAAGAACCCGAATCGTTCAACCATGTCTAGCGATTATGCGCATGCGTCCAAGGCCCTCTGTGCCGCTTCCTGCTCTGCTTTTCTGCGGCTGGCCCCCTGCCCTGAGAAACGGCCCTTGGTCGCTGGCAGATAACATTCGACATCAAACTGCCTCAAGTGAGGTTCTCCCCGCATCAGCACCACTCGATAGACCGGAAGCGACAGCCCTTGCTTGTGGAGTAATTCCTGCAGCGCAGTTTTCGCATCTTTGCTAATCGATTCAGGCGCTATGTCCGTCAACAGTTCCGCAAAAATACCCTCTACCACTAAGACGACCGCAGCGTATCCGCCATCGATAAAAACTGCGCCAATAAGTGCCTCCAAGGCGTCGGCCAACACCCCCGGGTGATCGGCACTCCCTCTTGCCCCCATGGCCTGGCCCACTGTCAGGGCATCGGCCAGGCCAAGTTTCTGCGCAACAAACGTCAATGTTTCCTGTCGAACCAGCCGCGCGCGGCAACGAGTCAATTCACCCTCTGTCGCTTCAGGATAGCGGCGGTAGAGATTGTCAGAAATGACAATGCTAAGAACGCTGTCCCCGAGAAACTCCAGTCGTTCATTATGCGCTGGACCCGCACTCCGATGTGTTAAGGCACGGGTCAACACCATCGAATCGACAAACCGGTACCCCAGTCCCGCCTGCAGTCCTTTCGCCACATCCGTCATGTTTGCCACTGCCCGCCTTGACCTGAAACGCGACGCAACCCGGTCACTGAATCACGTGACCAATACGACCCCAGTTGACCTTGAACCGACTGCCCGAATCCCAACTGAACCAGACAAAAAATGCGTGACCCACGATATGGCTTTCAGGAACAAATCCCCAATAGCGACTGTCGTTACTGTGGTCTCGGTTATCACCCATCACGAGGTACTGTCCTGCGGGGACCGTCCACTTCTGTTCTCGCTCCCTCTGATTTCTTCCCCGGTCAATGACTACACGATGGGTGTCTCGATCAATGGTTTCCGCATATTCAGCGAAGCGAAGCGTTTGGCCTTTGGATGCTCGTTCATGTTGTTCGACCTCGTTGAATCCAGCCAATTCGCCATTGACGCGTAACCGCTTTCGCTCATAACCAATCGTGTCTCCGGGTAGACCAATGACGCGTTTAATGTAGTTCTGGGTAGGATCATGGGGATACCGAAAGACCATGACGTCGCCCCTCGCGGGGTGGTCCACCTCAACCAGCTTGATGTTCCCTATTGGCAATCGAATGCCGTATTTAAACTTATTCACCAGGATGAAATCACCCACGAAAAGACTCGGCAGCATAGAGCCCGAAGGAATACGAAAGGGCTCAACCACAAAGGATCGGAGCACAAAAACAACCAAGATGACTGGGAAAAATGCCCGAGAGTAATCCACCACAACCATCGCGATGCGCACGAACAGGTTGCTCGCTACGTGTCCGTGATCCACGGGGCGTCCAACGATCAGTCGATTCCCCAGGACGATCGCCCCGGTAACCATCAACGCCTGGAATAGAATGAGAGAAAAGTCCATCTTCAAAATTCACCACAAAGTCATAGAATGTGACGGGGTTCAATGCCGCAAGTGCCACCACCTCGAGCACCTTTCGGGGACTATTCTAACCGCTTCCCTCGCGTGACTCAGGGCACTCGCGGCTGATTCGCTCCGCTTTCCATCGATGCACTATTCGACATCGCTGGCACCACCACGCCCCGGTATCTGCAACGCCCCCCATCGCGCATCGCGCCACCATGTCCTACCCTCGAGGGGGCAACGCGAAACCATGACCGAATGGAATAAGCCAGTTAAAGCTAACTGATGATAAAGCTATTTGTTATAATAATTCTATATCTGGTTGTTTTTTAATCGTATATTGACATTTTCTAGAAACAGTCTTAAGATCTTATCGTCCGAGTCAGTCTAAGGCTGTCTTACGGTCGCATCATCAATCGATGCGGCAGGCTGCGCTTTTTCTTGAATTCAATATTCCAGAATCTCTCCACTGCTCACTAGGCCCATCTCGTGCGAATTACGATTTCACCTAAATGGCCGATTGTCTTACTCGCAAGTGCCCTACTCCTTGCCTGCGATGCGCGACCACGAACCTCATCGGGCGTCTCTCAGGATTTAGACACGCTAAGCACGTACTGCGGTGATGGAGTGCTTGCCCTTGGAATAGAGACCTGTGACGACGGTAACACGGTGGATAACGATGACTGCACCAACCTGTGCCGCTCCCCGAACTCCTCCGATACGCTTATCGATCTAGCCCGCGCAGCGTTCAAAGCTGGCCCTATTGGGTTCTGCGGCGATGGCATTCGTAACGGGTTCGAGTCCTGCGATGACGGCAATCTCGATGACACCGACCATTGTTCTTCCTCCTGCAGGTTGAACAGCTCCGGGACGCCGTCTTGGTATGTTCGGGATGACTCCACCTTGGGCCTGCCCTATTGTGGCGACGGTCTAGTTAATCAGGCGAGCGAGGACTGTGATGATGGAAACGGCGACGATACTGATCATTGCACCAATCGTTGCTTAATCCAGGACCCCGTTGACCAACCCAACTCAATAGTGAGCACAAACAACAACCAAAATCAGCAAGAGGATAACTTCAACCAAAATCAGCAAGAGGATAACTTCGAAAATCAGCAAGAGGATGACCCGTGCTTCGCCATACAGACCGAGCTTGGGCTGCCGACCGAGTGGTGTGACTAGAAGTTCTTTAGGACAATATCAGCGGTCACCCCTGTTAAATTGCCTTATGTCGCTAACCAGAACCGCCAGGCTCGGACTGTCGGGTTGCGTCCGATTCAGAAACCAATCCAACAGATCAGGATCAGGACAGGCGAGCAACTGGTTGAGCGTGGCCCGTTGCGCCACAGAGAACCCTTCGTAATACGCCTTCACATAAGGGTGCAACAAGGCATCCAACTCCCTCGCCCCACGGCGACAGCGCCACAAGGTTTTCCCAAGGGTCACTAGTTATCCTTTTTTCGTGATATCAGCATTTTCTTAATCTTACTGATCGCCCTGGCCGGGTTTAGTCCTTTCGGACACGCACTCGTGCAGTTCATGATGGTGTGACACCGATAAAGGGCGAAGGCGTCGTCTAACTGCTCCAGTCTTTCCATTCGTGCCCCATCTCGATTATCAGCCAACCATCGATACGACTGTAACAAGGCCGCCGGGCCAAGATAAGTGTCCGAATTCCACCAATAACTGGGACAACTTGTCGAACAGCAGGCGCACAGGATGCACTCATCACTGCCATCGAGTGCCGCTCGCGCTGTCGGTGACTGAAGGCGTTCTTTGCCAGGCGCTTCCTCGCTTTTTTTCAGCCAAGGTTCAACCATCGCGTACTGTTTGTAAAATTGCCCAAGATCCGGGACCAAATCTTTAATCACCGGTAAATGCGGTAACGGATAAATTTTGATGGTGTCGGGCAAGTCGGCAACGGGCGTCGTACAAGCCAGCGTATTGACGCCATCAATATTCATCGCGCAGGACCCGCAAATGCCCTCACGGCAAGAGCGCCGGAAAGTCAGCGTTGCATCAATCGAATCCTTGATCTTAATCAGCACATCAAGAACCATCGGGCCGGCCATTTCGCCGTCAATCTCAAAAGTATCGATTTGCGGTTTGCTTTCGTTTTCCTGGTTCCAGCGGTAAATCTGGACCCGCCTAATATTTGTCCGATCGCCGTCGTAGTTGAAATAATGCCCCTCGCCGATACGCGAACCCACGGGTAGTCGAAATTGAGCCATCGATTAAATAAACCTCAGTAGTTGCGAGCTTTGGGTGGAATCGGTTGCACATCGTAATCGCCGGTTGTCAGCACGACCGGTCGAGTATCCATACGCACTTCCAACGTATCACCAACCCAAGAAAGGGAATGCTTAAGCCACCGAGTGTCATCACGATCGGGGAAATCTTCCCGCGCGTGCGCACCACGACTTTCCTTACGGTAAAGTGCCGAGACCAGAGTTGACGCGCTCTGCCGCAACATGTTATCGAGTTCCAGCGCCTCTACCACATCGGTGTTCCAGACCAGTGAGCGGTCCGTTATTGACAAGTCCTGGAACATTTCCCAAGCGTCCGCGATTTCCTCCAAGCCAGCCGAAAGCAGGGCCTCAGTCCGAAATACCGAACAATGCTTCTGCATCGCGCGTTGCATTCGTTGACGAATCACGGCCGTTGGACTCCCACCCCTGGCCCCACGAACTTGATCGAATCGTGCGATGACTTCCTCGCCTTGTGCGCCATTAAATGCAGGCGTCCGCGCTTGCCCTTTTAAAAGAGTGGCCGCCCGACGGGATGAAGATCTGCCAAAAACGATCAGATCAAGTAATGAGTTAGAGCCCAAGCGATTGGCTCCATGCACCGATACACAGGCCGCCTCGCCAATCGACATTAAACCTTCAACGGTTGTTAAGACCCCTCCCGTTTGAGTCAACACTTCACCATCGAAGTTGGTCGGAATACCGCCCATGTTGTAGTGCACCGTCGGAATGACCGGAATCGGTTCACGCGTCAAGTCGACGCCCGCAAATACTCGAGCAGTTTCGGTGATTCCTGGCAAGCGTTCCTCGAGCACCGAACGCCCCAGGTGATTGAGGTGAAGATACAGGTGATCCTTATCAACACCGACTCCCCGTCCCTCTATAATTTCTTGAGTCATTGATCGACTGACGACATCACGCGAAGCAAGGTCTTTTGCATTGGGTGCGTAACGCTCCATAAACCGCTCCCCGTCAGCATTGGTCAGAAACCCGCCCTCACCGCGTGCGCCTTCCGTAATGAGGCAGCCGGATCCATAAATACCTGTTGGATGAAATTGAACAAATTCCATGTCCTGCAAAGGCAAGCCCGAACGCAAAACCATCGCGTTTCCATCACCCGTACAGGTGTGTGCAGAAGTCGCTGAAAAATACGCTCTGCCATAACCGCCGGTCGCCAAAATAACCAATTTACTCCGAAAGCGATGCATCGTGCCATCCTCAAGACACCACGCCACAAGCCCGAGACACTCACCCTTCTCCATGATCAAATCAAGCGCAAAGTATTCAACAAAGAATTCAACTTTGTTTTTAAGCGCTTGCTGGTACAGTGTGTGAAGAATAGCGTGGCCCGTGCGATCGGCCGCAGCACAGGTCCGCACGGCAATCTCCTCACCATAATGCGTTGTCATCCCTCCGAAGGGCCGTTGGTAAATCTTTCCATCCTCCGTTCGTGAAAATGGAACCCCGTAATGCTCCAATTCAATCACTGCTGCAGGTGCCTGCTCACACATTGCTGCGACCGCATCCTGATCGGACAGCCAGTCAGAACCTTTGACCGTGTCATACATGTGCCAACGCCAATCGTCTTCGCCCATGTTGCCCAGCGCCGCACTGATACCCCCTTGTGCCGCAACTGTGTGTGATCGCGTTGGAAAGACTTTTGTCACACACGCGGTCTTAAGGCCAGCCTCCGCCAACCCGAGACAAGCCCTGAGACCGGAACCACCTGCTCCAACAACGATGACATCGTAGACATGATCGATGACATCGTAACTTCGCAACTTCATACTAAAATCTCATTAACGCCCAGACCGCCACCGCTGCCGAAACGATCCAAACTAACAGAATGCCATTGACGCCCAACAGCAACCGGCGACGTCTTACGGGGCCAGACACATAATCCTCGGCTACCACCTGTAAGCCTAACCGCGCGTGCCAGTACAAAACAAATAAGGACACAATCATCAGACCGCCGTTTAACGGTTGACCTAACCACACACGGGCCTCTTCGTAATCCGCTGACATTCGACTCAAAACAAAGATCGCAATCCACCCGATGAGTGGAATCAACACCACTGCGCTAACGCGCTGCAACCACCAGTGTCGGGATGCACTTTTCATTAAAGCATAGCCTCACCCGCCGCCTGTATTAGCCGACCGTTAGATTCTTCAAGCAAAGATAAACAAAACACCGGTCAAGACACCGGCAACGATCACCGCAGCATAACCAGAACCGTAGACTTGAGGTAGGTCGAATCCCCAACCGATATCCCAGCAAAGATGGCGCACGCCATTCAGCAGGTGATAGAAAAGTGCAAATACCCACGCGACACTGCACACTTGCCCCAATAAACTTGAACGGGCCGCATCAAACCACTCGAACCAAATCTCGCCAAGCGCCAGGGAGATGATCCATCCGCAAAGGCACACCACACCCAGCACCAGAAAAATTCCTGATATTCTGTGACTGATCGATAGGACCGAAGTCAGTTGCGGCCGATAAATCTGAAGATGTGGAGAAGTGGGTCGATCGATTTCTACCATGCTCTAAAGGGGGATTCCAATATCAGGTGTTCTATAGCTAAGTTTACACCGCTGGCTATACAATCCGAACGTATAGTAGACACAATTTATGGACTGATAATGGAAACCAACTGGCGTAACTATCTGGCCCGCCAGGGGGCCGTACAGGCACCTGATGGAACGATGACACTCGAAGTATCGAGCACTCAGAACAGTGCTCCGGGCGATGACTCTGCTCGGCTCTATTCCTGCCCCCATCTCGCCGTGGCCCGCTGCTCCGGTGCCCAGTCCAGCGATTTCCTGCAGAACCAACTCACCTGTGATTTACAGGAGATTGATAAAGACCAGTGGACTATGGGCGCCTATTGCACACCCAAGGGCCGCGTATTATCGATTCTACGCATTGTTCCTGACGGAGCGGACTATCTTCTGATCGGAGAAATCTCTCTGCTGACAAAGTTACTGGATCGACTGCGCATCTATGTGATGCGGGCGAATGTAACATTTACTTTCGAGAACGATACGACCGTGTTGGGTCTCA
>JYMV01038861.1_pt1 | contig 30030 bp, 36 predicted proteins | sample 338911 | NCBI WGS metagenome assembly JYMV01 (sample SAMN03354496, study PRJNA234377) | hydrothermal vent metagenome | biome: Deep sea; feature: Hydrothermal plumes at the Eastern Lau Spreading Center, Western Pacific Ocean; material: Seawater | place: Tonga | collected 2009 | depth 2000 m m
TAAGGTCTATTAATGTTACTCACTTTTTTCATATTTGGATCATTAATGTAATCAATACCTTTGAAATCTTGAAACCCTAATTTCCAAACTTTTAGTCTTCTTTCTCTCATAGGCATGTCTTCTTTCCATACATCTAAGAACCATTTTTTCATCAACCTATCAAATAGGGGTTGTAAATATTTTAATATTTTCGGCACCTCTAGGTAGTCGTATCTAGTTACTTTGCAGTTATTATTTATGTCCTCATCAAAAACAAAGGTTTGTTTACATTTTATTAAATTAAAAAGGGTGGAATGAGATACATCCATTTGATTTTCATTAACCAAAACACAAGTATCATTTGATTTAATATAAAATGGTAAGTAAGGAAGTTTTGCCCATCTTTCTGAATTACAGACAGTATCATTTTCAAATAGTATTTTCACTTTTTTGTAATGTGCAAAATGAGTCCCCACAATATGTTCGTGGTCCCAGTAGTTCCAAAGTAAAAGTTTTTTCGGATATTTAGTTTGCATGCTTGATACAGATGTTAAATATGATTTGGTCATTTTAATTTATATATACAAATATTTCTTCTTTCACAATTTCAATTTCGTATTTTCTAAGACAAAATTTTTTTTGAGTCACACATTTACCAGTTTCTACAAAATACTGCAGATTATGCCATAAGCAAGTAAATACTGGTTTGCCATCTTTAATTTTAATTTCGTGGTATCCTATTGGACCACCAAAATGAGGACAAATATTTGATATGCCTTGTATTAAATTATTATATTTAAATATTAAGATATCGTGTCCGTCCAACCAACGAGAGAATTGATTTGAATTATGAAGATCTTTTAATGTGCCTATTTTTTTTCTATTCATTTTTTATATATAGAAATTATTCTTTTGCCACTAACAAAAATTTCTTTATAAATTTTGAAATTATTTGGTATTTCGTGTCTCTTTTTTTTATATTTACCATACCAATTTATATAATTATCTATAATATAATCAGATTCTATATTTTCTGATATCATTACTCTTTTCTTGTCCAATGAACTTAAAATTTGTTTACTATTCTCCAAAGATATGGGTCCCGCAGAGCCTATCTTAATTACAGATTTACTATCATTTTTGAGAATATATTCTAAAGCCTGCTTGTTACTTAAACCCCAGTAATCCAATTCAAATTTTGTTCCGATATTTTTTCCTGCTAAAAAATTGAAATATATATTTTGATAAGGATGATCTTTTATCATTACAAATGCGATATGTGTTAAGAATATGGATATCATAATTTTTAAGAGCCAATTCCTTCTTTTAAAATAATTCATGTCAATTAAATGAAGACCCCTTAAAGAAATCAATAAAAAACAAGGGTATATGAAATACAAATGTCTCCAGCCATTATAAAGTGTTGAGTTTAAAAAAATTACTATAAATATTGGGACAATAAATAATATATAATATATTAAATCTTCTAATTCTTTCTCTCCCATCCACAAACCATTTTCACTATTGTTATTTGTAATTTTGAAGAGTCTTTTTTTAAATCTTAAAGTATAGCTTGAAAAACCAACGGCAAAAAGAACAAGATAAAATATTGGTGTTGTAATACCGATCCAAACAATAATATAGTGCCAAGGTACATTTGAAGATTCATAATAATTTCCAAGATAAAAATTGTAGCCCACAGAAACATATGAGCTTAGACTTTTAAAATTTTGAATAAAATGTATTAACGGATTTTCCCAAAGAAAAGGCCAAAATAATATTGTAAATAAAGGAAATAAAATTAAGTAGATTGGTATCCCGATAAAAATCTTAAAATTTTTATTTTTTAAGTATTTTAAATAAGTAAAAAAAACAATAATTGGAGCAATTATTATTCCCATTATTCTTATATCAACAGCAAGAGCAGTTGTTAAAGAAAATAAGATAGAATTTTTTAATGAGGGCAATTTCAAAAAATGTATTCCGTAATATAAGTTAATTATAAATAATGATAGAAAGAGGATGTCTTTTTGATTGTAAAAACTTTCAGCAAAAATTCTAGGACTGAGAAATAGAAACAATCCACCCAAAATACCGTAAATCCAATTATTGAATTTCTCTTTAACAATTAAAAAGAAATAAAAATTAGAAATCAAAAATATTAGATGATTAAAATAATGCCTGATAAAATAATACTTTTGACTATCAGTAATATTGAAAAAATACTCAACAAATGCCATAGGCAACGTAAAAATGACTCCGTGAGTATTGGATGAATAATCCGAAATTTTAGGAATTAATAGAATTTCATCAAGTTTTGCTGAAATATCATGAAAAAAAATTTCTGTAATATATTTTAGATTTACAAATCCTAATAATCTCAAATCCCATTCATCAACAGATATTCCGTAATCTCGATAGGACAATATTCCGATAACAATGAAAGCTAAATAAATTAAAGCAACTATGATTATTTCAAATCTATTTGTTTTTTTGGAAAAATTAGCCATATATAAAAGTTTATTTCTAATACATTATATTTAAAAAAAAAATAATTTTATGTTGATAATTTGCCTGAACAACATAATGTATAAAAATAGTCAAATTTTAAGCAATAAATCTTGAATATATGTATTTAATAACAGGAGCTGCGGGATTTATAGGTTTTCATGTAAGTTTAGAATTATTAAAAAATAACAAAATTGTAATTGGTGTTGATAACATTAATAATTATTATGATCAAAAAATTAAATATGATCGATTAAAGATTTTAAAGCAATTCTCTAAATTTAAATTTTTAAAAATAAATTTAAATAATAAAAAAAATTTTTCAAAAAAGATAAATAGATATAAAAATAAAATAGAAATAATAATACATTTAGCAGGACAAGCTGGTGTTAGATATTCAATTATCAATCCAAGCTCATATATATCTAATAACATAATGTCATACATTCATTTACTTGAATTTTTTAAAAACTCTTCAAAAATTAAGTTAATTATGTACGCAAGTAGCTCATCAATCTATGGGGAAATTGGTTCGAAATCTAGCATATCATCACAACCACAAACAAAGCCAATTTCAGTTTATTCAGCCTCCAAACTAAGTATGGAATTAATATCTAATGCTTATTGCTATCTTTATAAAAAGAAATTTATTGGTGTCCGATTTTTTTCTGTATATGGACCTTGGGGACGACCAGATATGTTTTATTTTAAATTTTTAAAAAAAATAAAGGATAATAAACCTATCGAAATATACAATTATGGCAATCATCATAGAAGTTTTACATATATTGATGATGTCGTTTCAAATTTGATGAAATTAATTAATAAATTTAAAAATCAAAAAAGAACAGTATGTGATGTTTTTAATATAGGTAATCCAATTTCAATTAGTCTCAAGAAATTTATAAAAGTTTTTGAAACAACCCTTGGCAAGATAGCAAAGAAAAAATACATCAAAAAACACCCCGGAGATGTAACAATTACACGATCTAATATTAGTAGAGAAAAAAAAATTTTTAACCATGAAATTAAAGTGTCTTTAAATAGAGGAATTGAAAAACTAATTAATTGGCATCGATCATATTATAAATAATTATACGAGCCGTTATCTTAATTTTTTTTAAAATATATTTTTTCTTTGATATTGCTTTCTTTATTTATATTTTTACTATCTTGGTTAATAATCAATTGGGCTAGGATGCCGATAAACAAAAAAATTAAACCAATCATGATTAAAAAAATTACTAATAATGGCAATGGCGTTTGAATAAATGAGGTTGCATAAAAATATTTTAAAATAAGCATATAAATAAAGAAGAGAATTGATAAAAGAAAAGAAAAAAAACTAAATAATCCAAAGAAATAAATAGATTGTGTTTTATAATTTTTGAAAAATTTTAAATAAAGCAAGTCTATAATAACTTTTAGAATTCTGCCAAAACCATAGTTAGATCGGCCGTGAATTCTGCTATTATGTTTCACCTCAATTTCATTAACTTGATAACCGTTATTTGCAAGCCTTGCTGCTAATAATCTGTGAAAATCACCCCAATTTGTAAAGTCATCAATTATTTCTTTTTTTAAAATTTTAAAAGCGCAACCATGATCATGAATTTTTGATCTGGAAAATAATCTAACAATAAAATTTGCTATAGTGCTCGGTAATGTCCTTAAAAAAAAATTATCTTTTCTATGTTTTCTCCAGCCGATAAGCATATCTGTTCCTTTTTCAAATTCTGAAACCATTTTTGCAAGGTCATTAGGGTCATTTTGTAAATCACCATCCATGATTACAATATTTTCATATTTAGATTGGCCTATACCAGTATTTATTGCAGCCGATTGAGAAAGATTAGTGCGGTGTTTGATTATTAATGTTTCAACAGTGTTTGTACTTAATTTTTTTAGTTCGTTAAATGTTTCGTCACTAGACCCGTCGTCCACATAAATTATTTCTAGATTTCTTTTTCCGTTATCGATTTTTTTTAAATTATTTATTAGTTCATTGTTAAAAGATGAAATATTTTTGGCTTCATTATAAAAAGGAACAATTACTGTATAATTCATTGAATTTTATTAATATACTATAATTTAAATGTGTGCAATATTTGGTACTGCAGGAATATGAAAAAGGAACAGATATGCTTATCGGCTGGAGAAAACATAGAAATGTAAGTGATGATAATCTTGTTTGTTTGGGTAATAATAGATTATCTGTAATAGATAAACAGAATGGGAAACAACCCATGTTTTCATCTAACAAAAGATTCATAACCGTTTTTAACGGCTGCATATATAATTTTTTGGAAATTAAAAAATATTTAAAATCAAAAAATATAAATTTTTCAACAAACTCTGACACGGAAGTTGTTGCCAATGCGTATATGTTTTTCGGAAAAAAATCGTTTAATTACTTTGATGGCATGTGGGCAATTGCCATTTATGATCGTGAGAAAAAAGAAATATTACTTTCAAGAGATTATGTAGGTCAAAAACCACTTTTTTATTCAAAAAATGATAATTACTATATTTTTTCTAGCCAATTAAATGGAATAGTTTTAGATAAAAATTGCTCGACAAAAGTATCAAGAAAAAATTTAAAAAAATATTTCACGTATTCTTTTATTCCTGCACCACACACATTGTTTGAAAATATCTATCAGCTTGAACCTGGAGAAAATATTTTAATAAATCTACAAAACTTAAATATTAATAAAACAAAATATTGGGACCTTAAAAATGGAGCAGATTACAATACTTTTTTTAATAAAATTCCAGTAAGTCAATTTAAGCAGCAATTTGAAGGAATCATTCAACAGCATTCTATTGCTGATAAATTACCCGCATTGTCATTAAGCGGTGGAATAGACTCTTATATAGTTATGAATTACTTTACAAAATTACAAGAAAATTGTTCTTCATTTACATTAGGCTTTGAGAATAAAAGTTTTGATGAATCAAAATATGTAAAAAAAATAAAAAAAAAATTAAATAAACAAATTTATTATGCCAACGATAAAGAATTAATTTCAAGTTTCTTAACACTTTCAAAACTTTTAAGTGAGCCGATTGGTGACAGCTCAATAATTCCAACTTATATAATACATAATAAAATTAAAGATTATTCAAATGTTTCTTTAGGCGGAGATGGCGGAGATGAAACATTTTTTGGTTATATTACATTCGATGCTTACTATTTAGCTTTGAAATTAAAAAAAATTTTTCCTAATTTTTTTTTAAAAATTATTAAAAAAATAGTAGGCCCATCAAAATTTTCAAATGAATACATTACTTTTTTAACTAAGGTAAGAAAATTTTTTAACTCAATTCATTTAAATACAAAATATCTTTTGGCTAGTTGGATGGGCTGCTTGAGTGCCCAAGATATGGGAAATTTATTTAACGAAAGAATTTCCGAAGATGATATTTATGATGATTTAAGCAACATACATAGTGATGATCTTAATTTAATGAGGAACGCACAGTTGTATTACTTTAAATTTTATTTACCAATGGTTTTAGCAAAAGTGGATCAGGCTAGCATGTTCAATTCTGTTGAGAGTAGATCTCCTTTTTTGAGTAAAAAAATTATTAACTTTAGTCTCGATCAGGATGTAAGGAAATTGTATAAGTTCTTTAAAAAAAAATATTTTATACGAAAAATTTTTAGCGAAGACGTACCAAAGGAAATTTTAAATCGAAAAAAACACGGATTTGCTTTTCCTAAAGAAATAATTCTTCAAGATAAAAAGTTGATTGAAAATTTATTAGATTATAATCTTTTAACAAATAGAGATTTTTTTAAAACTAAATATAGTAATTTCTTAAATAAAACCGAAGATTGTAGTCAATATATATGGAATGAATTGATACTTAATATAACTCTTCAAAATTTGAACAAATCTAGAGCTTTTTAAAAAATTTAATAGTGAGCCTTATCTTCAAAAAAGTTATAAATTTTTGTAGGTGTTCCGTTTAACATATATCTGTATACATTCACATTTTTGTCTCCTTAAATTTGACAAGTTCAATCCAATCAACGTAATCGATTTTTCCTTTCTGTGGATCTCCATTAATTTTTTTCCAGTATTTAACTCTCTTAGGTCCCGCGTTATATGCGGCTAAAGCAAAAGGATAGGAACCTTCATATACTTCTAATAAATCGGTTAAGTAATAAGAACCTAATTTTATATTATAGATCGGATCCGTTTTAAGTCTGTTTTTGCTATAAGGGAGCTTTGCTTTTCTAGCTATTAGTTTTGCAGTATAGGTCATCAATTGCATCATACCTCTCGCTCCAGCATAACTGTGTGCATTTTGATCAAATTCACTCTCTTGTCTTATTATAGCCAAGACAAGTTCTGGCTTGGGCATTCTTTTTTTATTCACGACATTTGGTGTCTCAATAACAGGATAGTTTAATTCGTTATAAAATTTTTTATCGTAAGAAGCTTTCTTAGCTATTTGAATAGCATAATCATATCTACCTATTTCAACCGATAATTTTCCAGCAAGAATTTCACTACCTTGTTTTATATCTAAGGCAGCCAAGTGTTTAATTATGTCTTTAGCATAATCTGTTTTGTTTAATTCATTTAATAATTTTAAAGGTTTAATTAAAGAATTTTTTTTAAATATTTTTAAATATTTTTCGTCAACTTTAGGCTGAACATCTAAAGAAAAAGCTTCTCCTGGATAAACTTCTACAAAAGCTAATTGACCATAATAAGTATTTAAATATTTTGATGCTTCTTTAAACCATTCTTCTGATTTTTGATTATTGTTTATTATTTTATAGGTTCGCGCAATCCAGTACGCTCCCCTAGAAAGACTTATTGGATATCCTACATTGTTATAAAAATTTTTAAAATGTTGTAATGCCATGTTAGGATCATTTAAAAAAGTAAGTGCGACCCATCCAGAAAGCCATTCTGCTTCAGCATAATCAGACCCTTCCGACATCGAATGGTTGCTACTAACTTTGTAGGCTAATGCATATTTCTTTTTATAAATAAGTGAACGGGTTAATATTGATCTTTCAGTCCACCACCTATCCGGACGGACTAATTTTGCGGGATCGTTTGGAATATCAAATAGAATTTCTAAAGAAGGATTTAATCTTCCTCTCCGCCTACGCCATTTGAGCCTATCGTATTTTAAACCAATATCGTTTTTAAATTTTTCGGGAACTTTATTAATCGCATTGTCAACTCCGTAAGATTTGCTCATAAGTAGCTGTCGTGCTCTATATAATGCCGTTTCATCTTTGGGCAAATATCTTAACATTCTTTGTACATCCCAATGTTTGCCTTCCCAGGCATGCCAATCTGCTCTTTTAATGTTATCTGATACAGTTATTATCTTTTTGTATTTTTTTCTTAAATATTTTAATTCTTTTTTCGAAAGTTTTGCTTTAATCCATCCTTCTTTTATTAGTTCTGATCCTTTTTCTAAATTGCCTTGTAAAATATAGGCTTCTCCAAGTTTAATTTTCCCATAATCACTAAAAGGTTCTTTACCTCCAAACCATTTCATTACAACTGATGGCGGTACTGTATTTAGGTAAATTTTGTGTTCAGCAAGATATTTGAGTCTGTTAATTCTTGGATAATTAGGATTGTTATTTATAAAAGTTAAATAATCGTAGAAACTCGCATTATTCATTGGTTCTTTTAAATAAAGCCAATATACCAATTTAAATACCATTTTATCTTTAGCTTTTTTTGAGATCTTTATAGCAGTTTGCCATTTTTTTTTATCAACTGCCTTAAATGCATTCTTTGCTATACTAAAATCCTTTCGTGATAGTATTGTTGATTTAGTAACCGCCTTATCAATTTTTTTTTGAAAAATTATAGGTTTTTTTTCTGGATAAATAATAATTTCTTCTTTGACTTTGTCATCTATTAAAGGTTTTTTTTCTGGATAAATAAAAACTTTTCCTTTGAATTCGTCATCAATTCCAGCAATTTCTTTACTTTCTGTAACTTCAACTTTTTCTTTTTTTAGTGTTGGTTTTTTTTCAGGAAAAATACGTTTTTTTTGTGCTGTCTTAATTTTTGTTTCTTTATCAGGAGTAGGCTTAGGTATTGGCAAAATTCGATCTGCTGCAACTGCTTGTGAAGTAAAAATGATAGTAAAAATCAAAAAAATTACTTTAAGTAGGAGCAGATTCTTCATAAATTTTTTAGATTAATTACTTTTTTAAATTATGTTATAAAGATTTATGTTTAAAGGATCAATTGTAGCTTTAATTACACCATTCAAGAATAATAAACTTGATGAGGATAGTTATATTGCTTTAATACATCATCATTTAAAAAGCGGAACTTCTGCTATTGTTCCTGCAGGAACTACCGGTGAATCGCCAACCTTAAGCCACAAAGAACATGAGAGGGTTATCGAATTGTGTGTAGAAGAATCAAAAGACAAAATACCTATTATTGCTGGCACAGGTTCAAACTCAACCGACGAAGCTATTTCATTAACAAAGTATGCTGAAAGAGTTGGTGCTAAAGCAGCATTGGTTGTCACGCCTTACTATAATAAACCTACTCAAGAAGGGTTATATCAACATTTTAAAGCTATTAATGATAATTGCTCAATACCCATAATTATTTATAACATTCCGCCACGATCCGTCGTTGATATGAGTGTAGATACTATGGCAAGACTTTTTGAATTAAAAAATATTATTGGTGTTAAAGATGCAACGGCAAATTTAAATAGAGTTGATGAGCAAAAAAAGAAAATGGGATCTGATTTTCTCCAACTATCAGGAGAAGATGCTACAGCTTTAGAATTTAATTTAAGAGGAGGGGCTGGTTGTATTTCAGTTACTGCAAACGTGGCAGCAAAACTTTGTTCTGAGTTTCAAGATGCTGCATTAAGTAAAAATAATAGTAATTTATTAGCTAAAGCAAAAGAGATTAATGATAAGTTAATGCCGCTACACAAATCTTTATTTATCGAAAGCAGTCCTAGTCCTGTAAAGTATGCTGCTAGCTTGCTAAATCTGTGTTCTGAAGATGTTAGATTGCCATTAGTTAAAGTGACAGAACAAACAAAAAAAGTTGTAAAATCTGCCCTGTCTCATGCAAATTTAATTTAATAAATGAAGCAAAAAACCAAAAGTGGTTTAAAGATAATTTGCAATAATAGAAAAGCTAAATTTAATTATTTTTTCAATGAATTTTTTGAAGCAGGAATTGTTTTAAATGGTTCAGAAGTAAAATCGTTACGAGATGGAAAAGCAAATATTTCCGAAGCTTATGCAGTAGATGAACAGGGTGAAATATTCCTGCTTAATTCACATATTCCTTCTTATAAAGAGTCTAGTTATAATAATCATGATCCTAAACGAAACAGGAAACTATTACTCAACAAACGAGAAATTAATAAACTCATAGGGAAAGTAAATAGAGAAGGATATACTTTAATACCAACAAAGTTATATTTTAAAAAAGGAAGGGCCAAAATTGAAATTGCAGTAGCAAAAGGAAAAAGACATTATGACAAAAGACAAGTCAAAAAGAAAAGGGATTGGAATAGAGAGAAGGCCAGATTTTTTCGAAAAACAAGCTAATTTAAAATGGTTTTTCTTGCATTAGGATCAAATTTATCTTCAAGTTTTGGTGATAGGTTTACAAATATAAATTTGGCAATATCATATCTTGAAGGTTATGGAATTCAAATAATTAATAAATCTAATTTTTACGAAACGTATTCATATCCCAATAAAGAAAATCCTAAATTTATTAACATCGTTATTTCCGTTAAAACTCATTTATCTCTTGTGGATTTAATGTCAGTTTTACTTTTTATTGAAGAAAAACTAGAAAGAAAAAGAAATAAAAAAAATGATCCACGAACCTGTGATATAGATATTATTGATTATAATAATCAAGTTTTAGATTTTAAATATAAAAATTTGAATCTCACAGTACCACATAAAAAGCTTATTTTTAGAAATTTTGTTTTATTACCCCTACAAGAAATATCTTCTGAGTGGAAACATCCAATAACAAAAGAAAATATTAGCATTTTAATAGATAAACTTTCTGAAGAAGATAAGAAGTCTATATTAAAGATAAAAAAAAATTGATATAATAATAAAATGCTCAACCGAGAAGATTTAATTAAAAAAGTAAAAACTTATAATAAGTTTTTAAATCCAGAAACTTTATCCAAAGCTTACACTTTTGCTTTAAATGCCCATAAAAATCAAAAACGTGATTCTGGTGATCCTTATTTAATGCATCCAGTGGCAGTTGCCGATATTTTAACAGATTTAAAACTTGATAGTGCAACAATAGCTACAGGATTACTTCATGACACGTTAGAAGATACAAAAACCACTTATAAAACTGTACAAAAAGAATTTGGAAAAGAAGTGGCCGATTTAGTTGATGGAGTTACAAAAATCTCTGCATTAGAAGGGAAGGTCATCGGAAACTCCAAAGCAGAAAATATTAGAAAACTTATATTAGCGACATCTAAAGATATACGCGTTTTACTTGTAAAATTGGCGGATCGACTGCATAACATGCGAACCTTAAATTCAATCTCAGATGAAAATAGAAGGAAAAGAATTGCTGCAGAAACAATGGAAATATATGCCCCGCTGTCAGAACGAATGGGCATGAATTATATTAGAGATGAGTTGGAAGATTTGTCATTTCAAGAACTGAACCCTGAAGCACGAAATCTAATTGTTGAAAGACTTGCTTTAAATAAAAAAGATAGAGAAAAAACTTTTAAAGTAATATCCAAAACTTTTGAAAAAGTTTTAACTGAAAAAAAGGTTAATACAAAAATAATCGGTAGAGAAAAAACTCCTTTTTCAATTTGGAGAAAAATGCAATCTAGAAGGATATCTCTTGAACAACTGACTGACATCATTGGTTTCCGAGTTATAGTTGATAGCATAAAAACATGTTATGAAGTACTTGGGATATTTCACAGTAAGTGGTCCACGATACCAGGAAGATTTAAGGATTATATATCAACTCCCAAAATAAATAATTATAAATCATTACATACAGCAGTTATAGGTCCCAATAATGAAAGAATAGAAATACAAATTCGAACACAACAAATGCATGAATTTGCTGAAAGAGGTATAGCATCACATTGGAAATATAAATCATCAGAAAAATTGAGTCATTTAGCTTTGAAAGAATATGATTGGTTAAGAGACCTTGTAGAGATTATTGAAAAAGATACTAGCCCTGAGCATTTTTTAGAATATACCAAGCTGCAAATGTTTGAGCATAATGTATTTTGTTTTACTCCCAAAGGTGAAGTTATTAAGCTACCTAGAGATGCTACACCAATAGATTTTGCCTATGCAGTTCACACAAAAATAGGTGATAGTGTAGTTGCCTGTGAAATTAATGGAAGAGGCTCACCTTTGCAAAGTATTTTAAAAAATGGTGATTTAGTAAAAATTATTGGATCTAATAACGTTTCACCATCGCTGCAATGGTTATCATACGCAAAAACGGGTAAAGCACGAGCTGCAATAAGAAGGTATTGGCATAACAAAACAAACACAATTCAAATGGCTGATAAAAAATATGTTAGCAGTTTATGCATACAAATACCTAATGTTCCAGGAAAACTTGGTGAAGTAAGTAGTTTAATTGGTTTTCATCAAAACAATATAATAAATATGGAAATCATAGAAAAAAAGGCTGATTATTTAGAATTTATATTTGATATACAGATTAAGGATTTAAAAAATTATAGAAATTTAATAAGTGAATTAAAACTAAAAGAATATAAATTTAAAATTATACGACACAGGAAGAAAGATGCTTTCTTACAACGAATCTTTAAAAATTTTAAAAGAAACTAATGCATTATTAGAAGGTCATTTTATTCTTTCTTCAGGTTTACACAGCAATCAATATGTACAATGCGCTAAGTTATTAAGTTATCCTAAACAAGCTGAAATTATATGTGCTGCGTTAACTGAAAAAATTAAGAGTAATTTTAATAAAATTGACATTGTTTTATCCCCAGCTTTAGGTGGAATTGTCGTTGGTTATGAAATTGGTAAACAATTAAATACGCAAACTATTTTTGCTGAAAGATCAAATAATAAATTAGTATTAAGGAGAGGATTTGCTATTCCACAAGATTCTAATGTACTTATTGTGGAGGACGTAATCACTACTGGAAAATCGGCTATAGAATGTTCCGAAATAGTAAAAATAAATAAAGCTAATTTAATTGGTTTTGCTTGTGTTATAGATCGGTCAGATAATAACGTTTTAATTAAAGAAAAAATTGTTTCTCAAATAAAGATTAAAATAGCTATATTCAAAGAAAATGAATTGCCAGATGAATTAAAAAAAACTCCCGCAGTAAAACCTGGTAGTCGAAACTTATCCAATGACCAAAACTAGACTTGGTGTGAATATTGATCATGTTGCTACCATTAGAAATGCTAGGGGAGAAACATATCCCGATCCCCTTAAAGCAGCTTTATTAGCCCAAAAAAGTGGAGCGGATTCAATAACAATTCATTTAAGAGAAGACAGAAGACATATTAGAGATAAAGATTTAAAGAACATAAAAAAAAAAATTAAAATACCATTGAATTTAGAAATGGCGCCCACAAAAGAAATGTTAAATATAGCAATTAAACATAAACCCAATTTCGTATGCATTGTACCTGAAAAACGTAGAGAAATTACAACAGAAGGCGGTTTAAATGTTAAAAAAAATACTGGATTTTTAAAAAAAATAATTGAAAAACTTAAAAAAAATAAAATAAGAGTTAGTTTATTTATTGAACCAAAAATTTTTAATATTATATTATCAAAAAAACTAGGTGCAAATTGTGTCGAGCTTCACACAGGTAAATTTTGCTATTTATTTAATAAAAATAAAAAAACCAAATCGGCTTTTTCTAATTTAAAAAAATCTGCATATTACGCAAAAAAATTAGGCTTAGAAGTACATGCAGGACATGGACTTACATATCAATCTGCCTATCAAATAGCTGAAATCAAAGATATTTCAGAATTTAACATCGGTCATTTTATTGTTTCCGAGTCTTTGTTTATCGGTATAAAAAATTCTATTAAAAAGTTTAAAAAAATTATAAATAAATAATATGAAAATTTTTGGCATCGGCACCGATATTGTAAATATCGTAAGAATGGAAAAATCTTTAAAACGATATGGCAGTAAATTCAAAAATAATATTTTTTCTAAAAATGAAATTGCTTATTGTGAAAAAAAAAAAAATTCAGGTGCATTTTACGCAAAAAGATTCGCTGCTAAAGAAGCTTTAAGTAAGGCTTTGGGTACAGGCATAAGAAAAGATATTAAATTCAAGAATATCGAAATACATAATGATTCTTATGGCAAGCCATCTATTCGATTGAAAGGAACTGTTGATGATTATCTTAAAAAAAAAATTAAAAGAAAAAAATATAATATTCACTTATCTTTATCTGATGATAAACCTTGGGCTCAGGCAACTGTAATAATCACTTATAATTAATGAAAAAAAAAATTATTGAAAATATAAAAACAATTATCTATGCACTGATAATTGCATTAATAATTAGAAGTTTTCTTTTTCAACCTTTTTATATTCCTTCATCCTCCATGGAACCAAATTTGTTAGTGGGTGATCGATTATTTGTTTCAAAATATTCATATGGTTATAGTCGTCATTCATTACCCTTTAGTCCAAACCTAACAAATAAAAGATACTTTAGTAAAAATCCTGAAAGAGGAGATGTAGTAGTTTTTAAAACTCCAGCCGATAATAGAACTGATTATATTAAAAGATTAATCGGACTGCCAGGAGATACTTTGCAAATCATAGATGGTGATCTTTATTTAAATAATCAAAAGATACAACGTAATAAAATAGAAATTACTATTAATATTAATTGTGGTAACGAAATATTGAATGTTAACGCGTTTGAAGAGATTCTTCCGAACGGGAAAAAATATATTGCGGTTTATAATAAAGAAGGCACAATGCAAAATACGGATAAATTTATTGTACCTAATGAACATTATTTTTTTATGGGTGATAACAGAGATTGCTCTAAAGATAGTCGATACTTAAGTAGTGTTGGTTATGTTACTTTTAATAATCTTGTAGGTAAGGCTAGATTAATTTTTTTTTCCAATGATAAAAAAAAGGGAAATTTTTTTAAATTTTGGAAATGGCACGAAAGCATTCGAATAGCTCGTTTTTTTAATAAAATACAATGAATCCTAATATAAAAAATTTTGAAAAAAGATTGAAAATAAAAATAAAGAATAAATCATTGCTAATTCAAGCCTTAACTCATAAAAGCGCCAATAATGAGATCAATAATGAAAGACTTGAATTTCTGGGAGATAGGGTAATTGGTTTAGTACTCTCAAACAAATTATTTGATATATATCCAAAAGAAACTGAGGGTGTCCTAGATAAAAGATTTGCAAAATTAGTTAATAGGAAAACTTGCGCTTCTTTAGCTTGGTCTATTGGAATTAAAGATTTTATTATAATGGGTGATACTAAAAAAAAAATTATTCGAAAAGATGAAAAAATTTTAAGTGATGCCTGTGAAGCTATCATTGGAGCAATATTTGTTGATAGAGGATACAATTACGTTAAAGAATTTGTTCTAAGACTTTGGAAACAAGATATAAATAAATCACATATTACAATTTTAGACCCTAAAACCAAATTGCAAGAGCATTCCCTTAAAATGTACAAAAAACTTCCGGTCTATCGTCTTTTAAGCTCAAAAGGACCAAAACATAATCCGATCTTTAAAATTTCAGTCATCATTGATGGATCAAAGCAATTTATTGGACTTGGAAATTCTAAGAAACAAGCACAGCAAGATGGTGCTAATAATTTATTGAAAAGCATAAATATAAATTAACTATGTACTGGAAAGATGAAAGTTATTTATTGTCTAAAACTAATTTCGATGAAAATTCAATTTTTATTGAAGCATTTACTTTAAATCATGGAAAATGTAGCGGAGTTGTTTATGGCGGTTCCTCCAAAAAATTAAAAAAAAATTTTCAAATAGGAAACAAGATTTTGTTGAATTGGAAGTCTAAAGGTGAGAATAAAGTTGGTTATTTTAATACTGAACTTATTAAACCCATTTCTCCTTTATTTTTTGATGATAAAAAAAGATCTATTTGTGTTCTTGCTGCTACTTCAATTTTAAAAATTTTATTACCAGAAAGACAAATTAATAAAAAAATTTATCATTCTTTCGATCGACTAGTTGAGCAATTTAATCATGATGATTGGATACAATTATATATTTTCTGGGAATTATCTCTAATTAAGGAACTTGGTTTTGGAATTAACTTTATTGATAAAAATTACCCCGAAAATCACATTAGTAATACTATTGAAATAAATGATAGATATTTTAAAATTCCTAAACTTTTATTAGAACAAAATAGTAAAAACTTTTCAAATGCTGTAATTAAGGAAGCCTTAACTTTCAATAAAAGCCTATTAATGGAAAATTTTATTTTGCCGCACCGACTTAGACTGCCTTTGTCTAGAAGTATTTTAGAAAAATACTTTAATTAATGGAAGAATATAAAATAAGATCTATATTAAAAACACTTACTTGGAGAATTACTGCTTCTCTAGATACTTTTGTTATAGCATGGATCATAACTGGTGAATGGGGAATGGGTGCATCTATTGCTGGTTTTGAGGTTATAACAAAAACATTTTTTTATTATTTTCACGAGAGAATATGGAATAAAATTAAATGGGGAAAAAAGAAATGGTGGTGGTTATCTTAACTTTTGGGCAATTTCTTCAGCAAAATAAGTAACTACAGCGCTTGCCCCAGCTCTTTTAAAAGATGTCAAACTTTCGATTATTGCTTCTTCATTCAAAATTTGATTTTTTATTCCGTTTTTAATTAAACTATATTCACCTGAAACTTGGTAGGCAAATACGGGTATTTTGAAATTGTCTCTAATTAATTTTATTATGTCTAAATAAGGCATTCCAGGCTTAACCATTACAAAATCAGCTCCTTCTTTTATGTCTAAAGCAACTTCTCTAAGAGCTTCTTTAGAATTCCTGAAATCCATTTGATAATTTTTTTTATCACCTTTTAAAGTTTTTTTTGAACCAACAGCATCTCGGAAAGGACCGTAAAAATTAGAGGCATATTTTACAGCATAGGATAATATTTGAACTAGTTCATAATTATTTTTATCTAGTGCTTTTCTGATTTCACCAACTCTACCATCCATCATATCCGAGGGAGCAATAACATCACATCCCATTTCAGCTTGTAAAAGAGATTGTTTAATTAAAATCTTTATTGTTTCATCATTATCTACATAATTATTTTTCAGTATTCCGTCATGACCATGACTAGTGTATGGATCAAGAGCTACATCACACATTATCCCAATATTTTTATAATTTTTTCTAATTAATCTTAGAGCCTTGCACACAAGATTATTTTTATTTAAAGCCTCAGATCCTTTGCTGTTTTTTTTTGAGTTTGGAATATTTGGAAATAAAGCGATCATTGGTATATTTTTATCCATTGCACTTTCAACTAATTTTTCTAACTTATCGATTGAATGTCTATAAACGCCTGGCATAGTGTTAATGCGTTCTTTTACATTTGTGCCTTCACAAATAAATATTGGCCAAATTAAATCATTTGGCGATAATGTACTTTCTTGCACAAGTCTTCGAGACCATTCTTTTTTTCTATTCCTTCTTAGTCTTGTGCTGGGATATGAACCTATGCTTTTCATTTAATAACCGTTCTCACTACAATTTTAAGTTTATATTATTATAATTAATAATACCATTGCGACAAATCCGGTCTATTATTTAATCTACAAATGTAATAAGTTTGATTATATGAGCGATTTTAAAGATTTTCATAAAGTTAAAAATATGCTTTTTAATGTTTCAAAACTTAAAAAAGGTTTAGAAGAAGTTTTAAAAATTAAAAATTATGATAGCGCAAATGGCATTCCTAACTTTGCTGCAATCTGTCTGAATCAAGTTCCTGGGGATCCAGCTTCAACCAAAGGAAATAATGCTAGGGGAGTTTTTTGGACGAAACCGGATGAATCTGGCAAGGAAGTTTCGAGAGATAAACCTATAGATGAAAATCTATACACAGAGTTTGTAAAAGATTTCGAACATACTTATTTTAAAGAGGTTTATGAAAAATTATCCTCTAAATTTAAACTTGGTCGAGTAAGAATTTTATTAAAAAAGCCAAGAACAACTTTAAGCTGGCATAGAGATCCAGAGCCAAGATTGCATGTACCAATTATTACAAACCCTGGATGTTTACAGGTTATCGAAAATGTTGCAAAACACTTACCTGCCGATGGCTCTGTTTGGATTACCAACAACACAAAATATCACAATGCTTTTAACGGTGGAGAAGAAAATAGAGTCCATTTAGTGGCATGTTTGACCGATTATAAGTTTCATTAGTTAATAAAAATCTAAATCAAAATATTGTGGTATAAATTTTTATACTATATATATGTAGTTTAATTTTAACTTTAGCAGTGGCAAGAGATAGAAAAATAAAATCAAAAAAAGTGGTTCTAGCATCTGATCATGCTGGTTTTAAACTAAAGGAAGAAATTAAAAAATTTTTGATTAAAAAAAAGGAAAAAGTGTTGGATCTTGGAACAGAAAATACCAGTTCAGTTGATTATCCAGACTATGCTCATCTTTTATCTAAAAAAATGAGAAAAGATAAAAATCAATTCGGTATTTTAATATGTGGATCTGGAACTGGAATGTCTATGGCTGCCAACAAACACAAAAATATTAGAGCTGCATTGTGCTATGACACTAAATCTACAAAATTAAGTAGACTACATAATAATGCTAATGTGATGACAATAGGAGCAAAGTTGACTAAAAAAAATGTTGCATTAAAATGTGTAAGTACATTTTTAAAAACTGATTTTGATGGTGGTCGTCATTCGCGAAGAGTAAAAAAAATATAAAACGTGTATGCCAAAATTAAATAAATATATGTCCGACAATTATCAAAATTTTTTTGATAATGATTTATCAACAACAGACCCAGATTTATATAATTCTATAAAGCTTGAACTAGAAAGACAGCAACAGCATATTGAATTAATTGCATCAGAAAATATTGTTTCAAAAGCTGTCTTAGATGCCCAAGGCTCAATCATGACAAATAAATATGCTGAAGGTTATCCATCAAAAAGATATTATGGTGGATGCGAATTCGTTGATAAAGCTGAAGACCTAGCGCTTGAAAGAGTAAAAAAATTATTTGATTGTAAATATGCAAATGTACAACCTCATTCAGGAGCACAAGCTAACGGAGCTGTATATCTTGCGCTTTTAAACCCTGGAGACCCCATACTTGGTATGAGTTTAAACTCTGGAGGTCATCTAACTCATGGAGCAAAAGTTTCACTTTCAGGGAAATGGTTAAGTTCATTTCATTACGATGTTGATAAAGAAACTGGACTTATTGATTACAATCAAATCGAGGTATTAGCAAAACAACATAAGCCGAAACTTATAATTGCTGGCGGCAGCGCATATTCTAGAATTATTGATTTTAAAAAATTTAAAGAAATAGCAGATAAAATAAATGCATATCTTATGGTGGATATGGCTCATTTTGCGGGATTAGTAGCTGGAAAAGGACATCCAAATCCCATTGAATATGCAGATGTTGTGACATCAACTACACATAAAGTTTTAAGGGGCGGTAGAGGAGGAATTATCTTAACAAATAGAGAGGATATAATTAAAAAAATCAACTCAGCTGTTTTTCCTGGATATCAAGGCGGGCCTTTAATGCATATCATAGCAGCAAAAGCTGTTACTTTTCAAGAAGCTTTACAACCTAGTTTTATAAATTATATTAAATCTGTTCTTGCTAACGCTAAAATTTTATCTGAAACTTTAAAAAATAATGGTTTTAAAATATTTTCAGGAGGTACTGATACACATTTAATGTTAGTTGACTTACGACCTTTTAAAGTTACAGGAAAAGATGCAGAAACCAGTTTAGGAAAAGCAAATATTACGTGCAACAAAAACGGTATTCCCTTTGATACACAGAAAATGACAATTACCTCGGGCATAAGACTTGGCACACAAGCTGTAACAACCAGAGGTTTTGGATTAAACGAATTCAAAAAAGTTGGAAATTTAATAAGCAAGGTAATTGAAAGTTTATCAAAAAATCAAGAAGATAATGGTAAAATTGAATCTGAAGTTAGAAAAGAAGTTATAGAGCTTTGTTCAAAATTTCCAATTTATAATCATTTGAAAGAAAATTAGCTTATGCTTTGCCCATTTTGTAGAGAAAAAGATACATCAGTTGTAGACTCAAGACCAACTGAAGATGGAACCGCAATTAGAAGACGAAGAGTATGTGCTTGTGATAGAAAAGAACGTTTTACAACTTTTGAAAGGGTTCAATTTAGAGAACTAACTGTGATCAAAAGTAACGGCCGTCGAGCTCCTTTTGATAGGGATAAAATCGCTAAATCTATTACTATAGCTTTACGAAAAAGACCTATAGATGGCGAATCCGTTGAGAAGTTTATTTCAAAAATTGTCAGGAATTTAGAAGGTCTCGGTGAAAATGAAATTCCTACGTCTACAATAGGAAAATTTATTATGGATGGTCTCTCAAATTTAGATCAAGTAGCTTATGTTCGTTTTGCTTCAGTTTATAGAAATTTTAAAGAAGCGAAAGATTTTGAACAATTCATCGGCAACTTGAATGTCTATAAAGCAGAATAAACAATCAAAACATTCTTTTTTTATGAAGCTTGCTTTAATGCAGGCTCAAAGAAATTTGGGAAACACAAAAGAAAATCCTGCGGTGGGATGTGTTATTGTTAAAAATGATTGCATTATAAGCGCAGGATGCACAGGCATAAATGGCAGACCTCATGCTGAGCAAAATGCAATAACTTATTCTAAAAATGATATTAAAAATTCCGATTTGTACGTGACTCTAGAACCTTGCTCACATTACGGAAGAACACCACCTTGCGTTAAAACAATTATAAGAAATAAAATTAAAAGAGTTTTTTTCTCTCTAAATGATCCAGATCGCAGATCATATAACAAAAGCACAAAGCAACTTAAAAAAAATAAAATAAGAGTACAAAATGGAATTCTTGGTTCTGATATTAAAAATTTTTATAAAAGTTATTTTAAATACAAAGAAAATATTCTGCCTTTTGTTACAGCAAAAATGGCCATTTCGAAAGATTTTTATACAAACAGTAAGAAAAAAAAATGGATTACAAATAAGTTTTCCCGCGGAAGAGTACATTTAATGAGAAGCAATCATGATTGCATCCTAACAAGTATTAATACTATTATTATAGATAATCCAAGATTTACATGTAGAATTCGTGGATTAGAAGATAATTCGCCATCTAGAATTATTTTAGATAAAAGGCTAAAAATACACATTACATCTAATATAATTAGATCGGCAAATAAGTATCGTACTATTATTTTTTTCAATAAAATTGACCAAAAAAAAATCAAAGTATTAAAAAATTTAAAAATTGAACTTGTCAAAATTCCTTTAAGTGAGGATGGAAATTTTGATTTAAAATATATTCTTATGAAAGTAAAAATATTAGGTTTTTCTAGGATTTTTTTAGAATCTGGACTAAACTTGACTACTAATTTTTTAAATAAAGGTTTAGTGGATGATTTTCAACTTTTTATATCTAGTAAAAATCTTGGAAGGAATGGAAATAATAGCTTTAAAAAAAATATGAAATTATTTTTTAAAAATAGAAAATTTACCAATGAAAAAGTTAATCTATTTGGTGATAAATTAATCTCGTACAGGATTAAATAATGTTTAATGGAATAATTAAACACACAGGAAAAATTAGTAAGATCTATAAAAACAATAATAATTGTATTATAGAAATTCTATCCAAAATTAAATTTTCAAAAAATGAAATAGGATCATCTATTTCGTGTTCTGGGGCTTGTTTAACACTAGAAAAGTATAAAGGGAATTTAAGTAAATTCTATATTTCAAAAGAAACCTTAAATAGAACTAACTTTAAATCTTCAAATAAAGGAGATCTTATTAATCTAGAAAAATCATTAAAATATGGTGATCGTATTTCTGGACATTTTGCACAAGGTCATGTGGATACAACAAGTATAATTAAGAAAATTGATTTTGTTGGAAAATCTTGGTTTGTTAATTTTAAATTACCAAAAAAATATAAGAAATATTTAATCCAAAAAGGTTCTATTACTATTAACGGAGTTTCATTAACTATTTCAAAGATCTTAAAAGATGGTTTTCAAATAGTTGTTATTCCTCAAACATTGAAACTTACTAATTTAATGTATTTGAAAGAAAAAGATGTTGTAAATATTGAATTTGATGTTTTGGGTAAATATATAAAAAAATTTTTAAAATGAGCAAAATAAAGTTTTCGAAAATTAAAGAAATTTTACAAGATGCTAAACGTGGTAAAATGTTCATTTTATTAGATGACGAGGGAAGGGAAAATGAAGGTGATCTTATTATTCCAGCATCCAAATCAACAGCAAAGTCGATTAATTTTATGGCAAAATACGGTAGGGGACTTATATGTTTGGCTTTAAACCAAACTCAAGTAAATAAACTAAATTTATCATTAATGTCACCACTTAATAAATCCAGAACACAAACTGCCTTTACAGTTTCTATTGATGCAAAAAAAGGAGTTTCCACAGGTATATCAGCGCACGATAGAGCTCACACAATTAAAACAGCAATCAAAAAAAACGTTTCTCAAAATGATATTGTATCACCAGGTCATGTCTTTCCTATTGTTTCAAAGAATGGTGGAGTTTTAGTACGAGCTGGACACACAGAAGCATCTGTGGATGTTTCAAAATTATCTAAAAATGGTGCTTCAGCAGTTATTTGTGAAATTATGAATGACGACGGAACAATGGCTAAAGGCAAACAATTACTTAATTTTGCAAAAAAGCATAAATTAAAATTGGGAAAAATTGATGATTTAATCGCTTATCGTTTAAGTCGAGAAAACTTAATTAAATTTAAGAAATCTTCAATTATTAAAATTAAAAATCAAAATTATAATATAAAAATTTTTGAGAATTTGTTAGATAATTCAGAAAACTTTGCGTTAATTAAAGGAAATTTAAATAAAAATAAAAATCCTAGAGTAAGAGTTATTTCATCGAATATTGTAAAAAATTACTTAATGGGAGAAAAACTACCAAATTATTTTAATCAAACTATTGCGCATTTTCAAAACCATAAAGATTGTGTATTAATCTTTATAAGAGATACAAATCTTAAATCGGTTTCTGAGACTTTAAAGGGATATAAAAATAAAAAATTTTATAAAAGTGGAGAGGATAAGCTTATTAAAAACTATGGTATAGGGGCACAAATAATAAAAGCATTAAATATTAAAAAAATGATATTAGTAACTAGATCACAAAAGAAAGTTATTGGATTAGAGGGGTACGGCATAAAAATTACAAAACAAGAAATAATTAAATGAGGGAAAAAATTTGTATAATTACAGCGCATTACTATCAAAAAATAACATCAGATTTATACAATGGAGCAACTTTAGTATTAAACAAACACAAGATCTCTTCAGAGTGGATTAAAGTACCTGGTGTGTTTGAAATACCAGTAACTATTGTAAAAAATATAGAATCTTATGATGCATTTATTGCTTTAGGTTGCGTAATTAAAGGTGAAACACCTCATTTTGATTTAATTTCTAAAGCTGCTGTAAATGCAATAATGGATTTATCTATCAAGTATAAAAAACCAATAGGAAATGGAATAATTACCTGCTTAAGTGAAAAACAAGGTATTGAAAGAGCTGATCCAAATAAAAAAAATAAAGGAGGAGAGGCGGCTAAAGCAGTACTTTCAGTTTTGGGAATTTTAAAAGATGAATCAAAATGAAGCTCTTCAGAATCCTAGAGTTATTGTAGTCCAAAAATTATATAGTCATCATTTTAATAAAGAATCTAAGATAACATTTCCAAAGCATAGATATAAAAAATTTATCAAAGATGTTGTTGTTGGCACAATTGAAAGAAAAGAATTAATTCAAGATTTAATGGATAAAGAGTTAAAGGAAGATATAAACGATAATAAAACTGAAATAATATTAAAGTTAATGATAATGGCTGCTATATATGAATTTATGTTTATGCACAAAACACCTGTAAAAGTTGTTATTAGCGAATATTTAAAAGTATCAGATTTTTTTATTGGCTCAGGACAAAAAAGCTTTTTAAACGCTATATTAGATAAAATATCTAAGTTAAGCCGAGTTAAAAATGAATGAATTCTCATTAATTAGCAAATATTTAAAACCATTATCATTAAATAATCCAGGAGCACTAAAATTAAGTGACGACATTTAATTCTAGAAATAAATCGAAAATTATTTCTTTATCGAAAAAGTTAAATACTAAGATATCTAAAATTGGATTTATTAAAAAAGAAAAAAAAATTGTGTTTAGATATAATATGAATAAATTGATATTAAATACTAAAAAAATGGAGTATATACACAATTTTTAATAAAGATTTTGGTTGCCTTTTATGTTTTTTTTTGGCAATTTGCGTTTTTTTAATCATAATTAATTTTAATAAATGATTGGTACACTTAATCTTATTATAGCCGCAGGTTTACTGGCCATTTTATATGGATATATAGTTGGTAAACAAATATTATTAGCTAGTCCAGGTAACGCTAAAATGCAAGAAATTGCTAGCGCCATTCAAGAAGGTGCAAAAGCTTATCTAAACCGTCAATATAAAACAATTACTATAGTTGGAGTTATTATTCTCATTATAATTACGTATGCCTTGGGAATTTGGGTAGGTCTTGGTTATTTTATCGGAGCTTTTTTATCAGGAACAGCAGGTTATGTTGGAATGCTTGTATCAGTTCAAGCAAATGTAAGAACTACTGAAGCTTGTAGAAAAGGTTTATCTGCAGGTTTGAATATTAGCTTTAAATCTGGCGCTGTTACTGGAATGTTAGTTGCTGGCTTAGCCTTATTATCAATAGCGATTTATTATCTAATATTATTAAAATTAAATATAGAAAATAGAGAAATAATAAATGCGCTAGTTGGATTAGGCTTTGGTGCATCATTAATATCAATTTTTGCAAGATTAGGTGGTGGAATATTTACAAAAGGTGCTGATGTAGGTGCTGATTTAGTTGGTAAAATTGAAGCAGGAATTCCTGAAGATGATCCAAGAAATCCCGCTGTTATAGCCGATAACGTAGGTGATAATGTAGGAGATTGTGCTGGGATGGCTGCAGACCTCTTTGAAACTTATGCTGTAACAATAGTTGCTACTATGATTTTATCTTCAATTTTTTTCTTAGGTAATTTAAGTATGATGATTTATCCGCTCGCTATAGCAGCAACATGTATACTTACTTCAATCGCGGGAACTTTTTTTGTGCGTTTGGGTTCAAGTAAAAATATAATGGGAGCGTTATATAAAGGCTTTATAGCTACTGCTATTTTATCTTTAATCTTTTTGTATCCAGTTACAGATAAAATAATTGGATTAGATAGTATTTATTCATCTACAAATGCTGAGTTTAGTGGTTTTGGACTTTATTTGTGTGGAGTTATTGGTTTGGTAATTACAGGACTTATTATTTGGGTAACAGAATATTATACTGGAACAAAATTTAGACCTGTTATAAGTATTGCAAAATCATCAATCACTGGACATGGAACAAATGTAATTCAAGGACTAGCTGTATCTTTGGAAGCAACAGCTTTGCCAGCTTTAATAATTGTTTCAGGTATTTTATTAACTAATCATATAGCTGGATTATTTGGAATCGCTATAGCTGTTACTACAATGCTTGCTTTAGCTGGAATGATTGTTGCTCTAGATGCTTATGGTCCAGTTACTGATAATGCTGGAGGAATAGCACAAATGTCAAATCTCCCTAAAAAAGTTAGAAAAACTACAGACGCTTTGGATGCGGTGGGAAACACAACAAAAGCTATTACTAAAGGATATGCTATTAGTTCAGCAGGACTAGGTGCTTTAGTTTTGTTTGCAGCTTATACAGAAGATATTAAATTTTTCTCAAATGTGAGTGGTTCTTTATTGGAAAATATGTCAGTAAGTTTTGATCTTACTAATCCTTTCGTTGTTGTTGGATTATTAATTGGTGGAATGTTGCCTTACCTATTCGGATCAATGTCAATGCGAGCTGTTGGAAGAGCAGCCGGAGCAGTAGTAATTGAAGTTAGAAGACAGTTTAAAAAAATTCCTGGAATAATGAAACGAAAAAGAAAACCTGATTACGGTAAATTAGTGGATTTATTAACTAAAGCAGCGATTAAAGAAATGATAATTCCTTCTTTATTACCAGTTTTATCACCCATAATTTTATACTTTATAATTTTAATGATAGGAGGCATTGAAGCAGCGCTATCCGCTGTTGGAGGAATGTTATTAGGTGTTATAATCACAGGCTTATTTGTTGCAATATCAATGACTGCAGGTGGTGGAGCATGGGATAATGCAAAAAAATACATAGAAGATGGAAAATTTGGTGGAAAAGGTTCTGAAGCACATAAAGCTGCGGTTACGGGAGACACGGTAGGAGATCCCTATAAAGATACAGCTGGCCCAGCTGTTAATCCTATGATTAAAATTACTAATATAGTTGCTTTATTACTTTTAGCTGTGGTAGCTCATTAATATTATTTTTTTTTTACTTCCATTTTTTGTCTAATACTAGATAAAAAACTATATATAAAATTTTCTTTCCTTACATCATTTTCAGTAATAGCTTTAGCAAAATTTATTTTTTTCATGTTTTCTTTATCATAAAATTCTTTTTTGTTAAGAACACCATATTTATTAAATTCTAAAATTAAAACATTATTTTTTTTTAAATAACTTCTACCTAATTTTAATAATTTTCCTCGAGTTTTTGTTCTTTCTATATAAATCCACAAATTATCGTCTGTCATTCCTTTAGTTGCTGGATGACCCAAAATCTTAATTGTGTCATTTTTATTTGATTTGTTTACAACTATTAACTTTTCTCTTTTGTCAAGATATGCTATTCCATGAGTTTTTATTACTTCATGACGTTGGCATCCAGTAAAAAAAATTAAGTTAGCTAGTAAAAAAAATATAGTTTTTTTCATATGTTTAAACAAATTAAATCTCAGGAAAATAAATTATATAATAAAATTCTCTTTTTATCACGAAATAAATCATTTTACACCAAACTGGGTCTGATTGATACTTTTCAAAATCGAATTAATCTTATTTTTCTACATATTTCTTTTTTATTTATCAAATTAAAACAAAAAGATAAAAGTCAATTTTATAAAGAGTTTTTCCAAAAAATGTTTGATTTCATCTTTAATAAGATTGAATTAAATATGAGAGAAATTGGTTATGGTGATATGACGATTAACAAAAATATGAAGTTTTTAGTAAAAATTTTTTATAATATTTTGCTAAATTGTGAAAATTATAAAAAAAAAAACTTAAAGAACAAAAATTTGTTTTTACTTAAATACTTAACGCAAAATGTAGACAAAAAAAGTACTAATAATATTGGATTAGTTGAATATTTTGATAAATATCAAGCTTTTTGTTTTGATTTAAGATCTGATAGTGTATTAAAGGGAGATTTAAATTTTAATTATGAATAGGTATTAAGAAGATGGCTGTACCAAAAAGAAAAACATCAAAATCTAAAAGAGATAAAAGAAGATCTCATCATAGAATTAAAAGTGTTAATATTATTGAGGATAAAAAGTCTGGAGAGTTTAGACTTTCGCATCATGTTGATTTAAAAACTGGCAAAATTATATGAATAATAAAGTAAATATTGCAATTGACGCAATGGGTGGAGAAAATGCACCAAAAAAAATAATTGATGGTATTGAATTATCTTTAAAAGAAAATAAGGAAAACTTTTTCAAACTTTACGGTAATAAAGATCAATTAAACGTTTTGATAAATAAAAAACCCGAGATCAATAATTATTGTGAAATTATTCATACCGAAAATTATATTAAAGATGAAGAAAGTCCTTTAACTGCAGCTAAAAAAAGTAAAAGCACTAGCATGTGGCAATCTATTGAATCACAAAAAAATGATAAATCACAAATTACATTGTCAGCTGGGAATACTGGTGCATTGTTTCTATTATCTAAATTAATTTTGAATATGGTTGATGGAGTTGAAAAACCTGCTCTTGCTGGTCTTTGGCCAAATAAAATGGGAATGAATGTAGTGTTAGATTTGGGAGCCAACATTAAGTGTACCGATAAAAATTTAATTGATTTTAGTTATATGGGAGCAGCTTTACATAAAGCTTTATATCCTGAGATCGAACCAAAAATTGCATTATTAAATGAAGCAATTAAGAAAGCTTATCAACATCTTAAAGAATCGAATAAAAATGATTTTAAATTTCATGGATATATTGAAGGAAATCATATTATGGATGGCAACGTTAACGTTATTGTTACCGATGGTTTTACTGGTAATATCGCTTTAAAAACGGCTGAAGGTACGGCAAATTTTATAACAAAAAATTTAAGAAAATCCTTAAGCAAACTATCAATTTTACTATCATACAAATCACTCAAACAATTTAAAGAAAGATTAGATCCACGAAACTATAATGGAGCTATATTATTAGGTCTTCAAGGCCCAGTTGTTAAAAGTCATGGATCTACAGACGCTATAGGATTCGCTCATTCAATAAATGTGTGTCATAAAATTGTAAAAGCCAATCTATTAGAAAAGATAAAATCACATTTATTTACTGTTGACGGTTGAATAAAGCAATATTATTTTTTGGTTAATGCTAAAAAAAAATTTTACTAGAAAAGATCTCAGTAATAATGTCCACCAAAATTTAGGATTTTCTAAAAATATTTCATCATTAATAATTGATGACTTTTTTGAATCTTTAGTTTCAGAATTAATAAAATTTAATAAAATTAAAATCTCATCCTTTGGAACGTTTAAAGTTGTTGATAAAAAAGAAAGAATAGGCCGTAATCCAAAAACAAAAGTTGAAGCTAAAATTATAGCTAGAAAAGTTGTTAAATTTAAACCATCAAATACAATTAAAGAAAAATTAAACCGTCAATGAAAAGTTATCTTAAGTCTGATGTTGCATATAAAACTATTGGTGAAGTAACTAAAATGCTCGGTCTTATCGACAAAAAAACTGGTCATTTACAAACACACACTCTTAGATATTGGGAAACTCAATTTAAACAAATTAGGCCATTGATTAGAGCCGGCAAGAGAAGGTATTACTCAAAACAAAACTTTCAAATTATTAAACTAATAAAATTTTTGTTAAAAGAAAAAGGTTTAACTATTAATGGAGTAAAAAAAATATTAAATAATCCAGATATTCACTCTCTTGACGATAATATGAATTTTGGTATATATAAGTCAGATTTGAAAAATACCAAAATTATTAAAGACAAAATAAAAAAGATCTCTAAAATTATAAGCGAGTTGAAAAAATTTAGAAATGGCTAAAAAAACTTCTATAAAAGTACGTCTTGTCCCAGAAAACAAACCAAATAGTCCTTTTTTTTATTATGTTAAAAAACCTACATCTGGTGAAAAAGCAAAAGTAAAGCTAAAAGTGAAGAAATATAATCCTGCAACACGTAAGCACGAAATGTTTATTGAGAAAAAATTACCACCTCATAGTAAATAATTATTTTTTTTTAAAATTTCTTCTTTGAAAATCAACATAGCTCCAAATCATAGCTTGCCATATTCTTCTTGTTATTTTTGGATCAATGCCATTTTTAATTGATTTATTTTTAATTTTTTTAAAAATTTCATTATTTCTTTTGTGATCAACAATTTCTTTTCTAAATTTTTTTAAACTCAACATATATTTAACAATTTGAGTTCTTTTTTTAATTAAGTTGAAAATTTTTTGGTCTAATTGATCAACTTTATTCCTAGCTATATTCAGTTTTTTTTTATTCATTATGGTGACAAATAAGCAATTTTTAATTTATTAAATAGATATGTATATTAATTTCATGTCTAAGAAAAATAAAAATATTTATATTTCATATTGGTTATTGTTAATAACTTTTCTAGTAGCTTTAATGATTGTTGTAGGAGGATTAACCAGATTAACCAACTCAGGATTATCAATTACTAGATGGGATTTAATCTCTGGTATATTACCACCCTTATCGTTAAATGAATGGGAAAAATCATTTTCGTTCTATAAACAAATACCTGAATACAGTTTGTTAAATTCATCAATGACTTTAGAACAATTTAAGACTATTTACTGGTGGGAATATACACATAGATTATTAGGACGTATTGTTGGATTGTTCTATTTAATACCTTTACTTTATTTTACATTTAAAAAATTAATAAAAAAAAATTCATTAATTTCTTTTTACCTAATTTTATTTCTTATATTTTTTCAAGG
>JYMV01010430.1_pt1 | contig 29991 bp, 33 predicted proteins | sample 338911 | NCBI WGS metagenome assembly JYMV01 (sample SAMN03354496, study PRJNA234377) | hydrothermal vent metagenome | biome: Deep sea; feature: Hydrothermal plumes at the Eastern Lau Spreading Center, Western Pacific Ocean; material: Seawater | place: Tonga | collected 2009 | depth 2000 m m
AGTATTTAGGAGGATAGTAAGATGAGCACATTTTATATGTTTGGTACATATTCTGCTGAAATGTTTCGCGATGTATCAGCCGGCAGGACAAAAGAAATTGAAGCAATGGTAAAAGAATATGGCGGCAAAATCATTCAAATGCATGTTTTAATAGGAAAGAGTAAGGATGACTTGGTGTTAGTTGTAGATTTTCCTGATACAGAAACCAAACATATAAAATGTGCTCATCTTACTATCCTCCTAAATACTATTCGATTCCCAAGCATTTTCCAACCTATAGAATGTAGAACCTCTAACGTTAAATTACAATATCTACTGGAAGATTACGAACTTCAGCGACGGTGCTGGGTCCACATTTCAGTTTTACAAAAACCTCAATCTTGATAATTAAAAATTATGTTTTGAATACTCTGAAAAACCGCCTTCCAGACTATAGACATTTTCATAACCCAAATTGGTTAAATATTGGGTAGCATCTTGACTATTAATACCATGGTAACAATAAATGAGTATGGTTTCATCAGGATCTGTATTTTTTTTAAACTCCTCGAAATTATCTTTAGTTAAATTTATCGCATCAGGTATATGGGACAGCATGTAGGATTCCCTGTCTCTTATATCAGCCACAATAACCTTACCCGTTTCAATCAGGTCTTTTGCTTCAGTTATATTTATAGTCCTGCAAGTGGACATTTCATCTTTCATGATGATATTGACCTCTCCTACTCAGTTTTTATTATTAAATTGTTGATCAATGGCAATTTAAGAAACTTTGCGGAATTAAAGTGACACTTGTCCGCATTTCATGTTTGCGGGCACAGCTATATCAATTTTTTTAGGATAAGGCCTGTTTTTTCCCTTTTCAGCTGCGACAAATTTATCTTTGTCAATATTCTCTCCTACATTGGGATTCAATTTTTTCTCTTCACCAATCGTGGATAGCATAGCACCTGAATAATCATGGGCAGGATAGACAAGAGTATCATCAGGATAATGAAACAATTTTTTAGTCACACTATCATATAATGTATTGGGATCACCACCTTGGAAATCTGTTCGGCCAGTTCCGCCAATAAACAGAGTGTCACCAGTAAATAACATTCCACAGGTATAATAGGAGACACAGCCTTTCGTATGCCCGGGAGTGTGGATGGTTTTAATCTCGAATTGACCAACGTGAATACGATCTCCATCATTTAACATAAAATCGGCACCTTGGACCTCAGATTCAGACCCGTAATAAATAGGGACTCCTGTCTTTTTCCTTATATTAAAAGCTGCAGTTATATGATCGGCGTGTACGTGAGTTTCAAGAATACCAATTAACTCTAAATCCAGTTTATTTACCGTCTCCATATCCCGGTCGAACTGCTCTAATACAGGGTCAATTATCACAAGTTTTTTATTGAATGGATCAAAAAGTAAATAGGTAAATGCGCATGTCTCATGGTCAAAATACTGACGCATATTTATCTGTTCCATGTTTACAGTTCCTTTAATTAATACCCGCTTTTACCTTAGAGACAAGTGGTTTCGGTAGTCAATTCTTTTCTAATCGCCCGAGAAATACTGTCATCTCCTTAGCGACTTGAAGATCGCCATTCTTACCGGCTACCACTATCCCTTTTTTATACGTTTTAATAGCATCAGTGAGCTCTTCGGTTTTTACTAAAGCTCTTCCAAGAATCCGGTATGCCACTGAGTAATCGGGGTTAATTTGCAGAATTTCCCGAGAGGTATCTACGGCTTTTTGGTAATCTTTATTATCAAAATATGCTTGAGCGAGACTAATCATAAGAACAACATCCTGAGGATAAATTTTTAATAGTTCCTTTATCTTATTTATCTCTTTTGACATTTCAGAATAAGTGTAGAGTCAGCACTTCAGCTTTCAATCACTTCCCTCTGCAGGGAATCCAGCGTCCCCTCCACGAGAGCTTGTACATCCAAACTTTTTTCAGCTTCCTCAAGTTGTTTCGCTGTCGCCTTGGTTGCGGGATGTTTGGGAAGAAAATAAGCGCAGCAGTCTTCATCGGGGATGATGGAAATATCGTAAGTCCCGATCACCCGGGATTTGTTGACTATCTCCTGCTTATCCATCCCCACCAAGGGACGAAGGATAGGCATGGATGTTACAGCTTCAATGGTTTCCATATTCTCGATGGTCTGGGACGCCACCTGACCTAACGATTCACCGGTTATGACAGCATGAGCTTCCTCCTGCCGAGCCAGCGCTTCAGCAATACGAAACATAAAACGCCGATAGAGAATAATGCGGTATCTCTCATGGCACTTTTCGATAACCTCTTCCTGAATAGGCGCCAATTCCGCCAGAAACAAAGTCGCCCGCAGCTGGTGCTTCTGGAAAATCTTGATAACATCCCGAACCTTTTTAATGGAAGCGTCGCTGGTGTACGGTACAGAGTGAAAATGGAGATAGCTGACGAAAGCGCCGCGCTTCATCATCTGCCATGTGGCTACCGGCGAATCTATCCCGCCGGAGATCATGCTCAACACCTTACCACCCATGCCCACAGGAAGTCCGCCATAGCCGTCAATCCGATGAGCGTAAACGAACGCCGAATCCGCTACCAGATCAATGTGGCAGTTCACATCCGGCTGAGTGAGATTCACTTTCCTCCCCAGCTTCTCCACTACGGCAGCGCCAATTTCTTCGTTCGTCTTCTGAGTTGACAACGGAATATTCTGATCGGACCGTCGTGTGGTAATGCGGAATGACTCACCTGGTAAAGTGGAAACAAGTTCCAGCGCTGCCTCTTCCAGCACCTCTTTCTGAGGTTCCAAACGAGTCGCCGGAGCAAAGTAAACCAGCCCAAAAGTATTCCTCAGAACTTCCTTCATGCTGTCCAGCGATTTTTTGCCAATCTCCGTCAGCTCGATGACGATCCGTCCCCGGACGGTACGAATTTCCACATAACTTCCCGGGCAGACAGCCTTCAAGCCGGCTTTCATATTGTCCTTGAGCTTCCTTTCAAACTGCCGGCGATTCTTCCCTTTCGTTCCGATCTCGCCGTAATGGCAAAGAATATGAGTCGGTTCCATCAAATTCTACCTGCAAGCTGGGCACCCAGATGAGCACCATAGAAAATCCAACCGGTGGCGGCGGCACCAATGGCGAGATAAACATACTTCAGCGGTTCAGATGGAAGCTGACACTTGTTGACTCCGCGCCAAATAAACAGTCCAACAAATATCAAAGTCGCTGCAATCTGCATTGTACCGTGAGTCTCAAAGACCGGAAACGGATCATCCATGTGACCATAGATTGTGTCAGCGAAAAATCCGGTCAACACCGCTGCCAATGCACCCATCACCCCGCATACGAGACACCACCAACCGGCATGATTCAGCGATTCTTTCCGGAATACTACCCCGAGAATATCAAACAAAACGCTGGCTGATAGCAGCGCAATGGGAAAATGAATGATCAATGGATGAATGGTATCTATTTGCCACGGGAACATGACACTATCCTCCTACACTTCTATGGGTTCCACAGTAACGCTCAGATCAGAATGAACAGAAACAAGATGATTGGCGGGAACCTTATGCCAGTCCTCCACCACATCCGTCAACCGCTCGGAGACAATCAGCACGGTGTGGTCTTCAGGATCTGTCTGTGTCATACGGCAGACACCCTCAATGCATTCAAACTTGGACCCCTTGGAGTGATAAAGAGTGTGTGGTTGAAGTTCCGGGTCCGTGGCGTAGCGTGTGGCCAAAATCGCGTCGCCATCGGTGATCACTACATTCAGGAAAGTAGGAGTGGTGATTCCGTGTTCATTCAGCAGCTCCTTGAGATCTGAAAGTGCACCGCGGAGAGCAGCTGCCATTGATTCGCAGGTAATCTCCTCTCCTTTGAGATTCAACCGTTCGAGGAAAAGGGCGAAGAAGTGTTCTGAATCAGTCTCGCCACGAATCCAATCGTAAATGCTGTCGGAAAGCCGCATGCGCAGAGCCCGCTTGATCACCCGAAAGCCGCCGATACTGCCGTTGTGCATAAAAAGAAACCGTCCGAAATGAAAAGGGTGAGAATTTGTTTCCGAAACATGACCGTGGGTTGCGGCTCTTACATGAGCCAGGAAACAATCGGAACTGATCTTAGGCGCTATAGATCGAAGATTCAAGTTATTCCACGCCGGCTGGACAGAGAGAAAAACTGCCGGTTTGGGATCTATCTCCTTCTGATACCAGCCTATGCCGAAGCCGTCCCCGTTAAGCGGCTCCTCCCGTTCTCGAGCTTTGAAGCTTTGCCGTACCAGAGAATTCCGTGGTTGATAGAGCAGCTTGTCCATGGCAATGGGTGCTCCCCTGTAGGCTAAGAAACGGCACATAATTAAGTCTCCATTAGTTATCGAAAGTGGAGTTTAGGGTGGTGTAGTCTAACTGTCAATTGATTTCGGCTTAGTTATTGTACGCTGGGCCAAGGCACTTACCGGAGTTTAGACTTCTCTGCCAGAAATCACGGGATCATCTGCCGGATGAACTTTGTGGAAAGTTTGAGGACCATTTTCCGGGGTAAAAGACGTCCCATATTCATGAGGAATTTATTCCACCGCCCATGCATGACCGATGGAACTTTTCCCAAGGAATCTAACGCCAATGAGACGACATCTTCAGCTGTGGCGCCTGCTTTCCTGAGATGCGTCGCCATTCCGGCTACTTCATGGAATTCAGAAACAGTGTAACCCGGAGAAAGCGCCAGCACATCAATATTATCCTTTCTGTACTCTGCCCACAGACCCTCACCCATCATGAGATTGAATGACTTGGTAGCGCCATAAACCGTAAAGAACGGTGTTGCCTGGTAAGCGGCAGTTGAAGCCACGAAGATGATCCCGCCTCGTCTTCGTTCCAGCATGGCCGGCAGAAACTTTTCCGTAAGCTCAACGGGAACGACGCAATTGAGAAAGGCCATCTTTGTCTGACGCCCGGTCTTCTGTTTGTGAAACCGATCCACCAGTCCGAAACCGGCGTTGTTGATGAGCAGCCCAATTTCCAGATCCTCAACAGCAGCAGCAATTTCATCGCAAGCAGAAGATTTGGTTAGATCCCTGGAGATCACACGGCTCTCTACATTATGCTCTCTTCGCAGTTCTTCAGCCAGAGCTTCCATCCGATCTCGCCGGCGGGCCGTCATGATGATGTTCAGCCCCTTTGCTGCAAGCTGGCGAGCGAACTCTGCGCCAAGTCCTGATGAAGCACCGGTCACCAATGCCCAGGGACCGTACTGCTCACTCCATTCGTTTGCCGGCATAGTCTATTTTACTATGAGGATGGGAGCCGTCGCCATTTCCAGCGTCTTAATGGGCTTACTTCCCATAAAATATTTCTTCAGCGGTGATTTACTGGATGCACCCATAACCATAAGGTGCGTCTCACCTGCAAATTCTACAAATGTGCCCACCGGATCGCCGGTAAGAAAGTGCTGTTCATGGGGAATTCCTTTGCTTTTCAGAAAGCGTCCGGCAGCCTTCGCTGCACGACTGTAGCCGTGACCAAAGTGGTCCGTCTTGGAGACGGTAAGTGTATCCACAGCCATCCCCTGATTGGCGGCAATTGTAGCACCAAACCTGACGGCCCGCTTAGTGGCTTCGCTGTCATCCACCAGAAGCAGGAGTCGGTAGTCACGATTAGTATCAAAGCTCTTTACTACGAATATGGATGTTGGAATGTACTGAATCAAATCGTGCGCCATGGACCGCTTCTGACTTCCGCCAATAATGGTAAGGTTGTAGACCTCAGTTTGAGCTTCTCGTCGTAATTCGTCAATCGTCTCACCCTCCCGGAGAATGAGATCCACCTTCCGCCCATAACTCCCCTGCAGTACCATCCGGATGCGGTCGTTCTCCTGAACAATGTTTTCTGGATTGAAACCATTGATCTGCTCACTCTCCAGATAGCCGGACGAATTTAGGTAGTCGAAAGCCCAGCGGAGCACATCAATCCCCGGATGGTAGATCTCCCACTTGACCATTGAATCAAGTGCCAGATTGACACGCCCGGCAAACATCTCCTTAGGTTTCGGGCCCACATATACAACACTGAGATCCGCTTCAAAAGCTTTGGCGATTCGCGAGCCAATGTTGAGCGTGGGTTCGGAGTATTCCTTACTCCCAACTGCCAGAAGAAATTTCATTGTCGTTTTATCCTCATGGTTTCACAATCTTGCACAGAATTTGTCATTTTGCAATCTCCAATTTTCGTCAATAGAGCGGCCATAAAAGCTGAGACACAAGCATCAGTACGATGATAGACATAATAAACAGCTTCCCTCCCGCTTTCAGGAAATCTCCCCGCTTCACCAGACCGCTGGAATGGATGATCATACATGTCGGTGACGCCACAACAGTCAGAAAGGCGAACGCCGATGCCAGAGCCGCGGCAAATCCCATGATAATAGGATCACCGCCCATGTTGAGCGCTATAGGTCCGATGACTGCTACAGCTGCAGCGTTGCTGAGAAAGTTAGTCAGAATTGCTGACAGCAGGATGGCTACTGTAATCTGAAGCAGTGGAGAATCGCCAGCTACAAAATGAAGGCCATCCATAGCTCCACCGGCGATCCACTTGGCCAGACCAGTGTCGTTTATTTGTATACCAATAGAGATGGCTGCGCCGAAGAGAAGAATAACACCCCAATTGGTATTGCGGTTTAAATCGGACCAATCAACCAGACCGAATGCTAAGTACATAAACACTCCGATCAAGGCAATGATACCCAGGCCTATTGTGTGACCAAGAAAAACCCATCCTAAAAAGACACCCAGAAAAACAGCAATGACAAGATACTCCTTGCCCTGCATCTTTCCTCCCTTGGTTACCTGTACCTTCAGCTTCCGAACAGCAGTATCGAGTACCTTCTGCTTCGGCCGGAAAGTCATGAGGAGAATAATTACAGCCAGCGGAATTTGGATAAGGAGCATAGGATAAGCGTGTTTCATCCACTGAAGATACGAAACTGTTCCGTGTCCGAACTCTGACCAGTAGCCCATCATGATGACATTCCTCCCGCCGCCGGACGGTGTCCCGATGGAACCCATGGCGCTGCCGTAGGCAATGGAGAAAAGGAGCAGCGATGCCAGTACCGCTACTTTCTTCGGATCCGAGCTTGTGCTCCGCACAAGAATCAGTCCCACAGGCATCATCATAGCAGTCACCGTGTGCTCCCCAATGAACGACGATAGCAACGCACAAACGGTAGTGAACCCAGCGGCAATGCGCCAAGTCTTATTTCCGGTCAAACGGATGATTCCCAGCGCCAGGCGCGAATCGAGCCCCTGCTTTACGATGGATACAGCCAGCATAAGCGATCCCATGATGAAAAAGACAGCATCGCTCATGAAGTTTGATGCCACTTCGTTCGGTTTCGCAATCCCAAAAACTACTTGAAGTATGAGGATCATCATGGCGACTGCCGGCAAAGGGACCGGTTCAGAAATGATTAAAATCAGAGCCATTACAACAATGATCAGAGTATGGTAAGCATCATCAGGATGGGATAAATCTGACATTCCAGATGGTGCAGGGAGAAGATAGAGTACGATCCCCAGTATAATTGTCAGCAAAAGCCACCGCTTCTGTCGAATCCAGTAGAGAACATTGGCGATGGCTTGGTTAGATATGTGAAGCATTATTTAGGCGGAAAGATACAGATCAACGACTAACAATACTCTAAGAAACTTCATTTTTCAGTTGGCAGTTCATGCCGGCATTCCGACGGAATTCGAGATCCGTCCGGCAGTACAGCCCACTTCCACATGGGAATCCTTCTCTTCAGCTCAGAGATGAACCACGTCATGGCATCCAATCCCTCTGCCCGATGCTCCGACCAAATAGAGACGTGCATGGCCGTCTCCCCAACTGGGATTTCTCCCACTCTGTGCTGGCAACAAAGATCTGATATGGGAAACCTTTCTGTAGTTTCAAGGGCAAGACTGTGGAGTTCATCTTCAGCCATCCCTTCATAATGTTCATAGAAGAGTCCCAGGATAGTCTCACCGTTCTCCGTACTCCGCACCCGTCCGTTAAACACCAATTCCGCTCCATCATTTCGATGTGAATCTTCGCTGGGAAACGGCTCTATTTCCCCTGATACTATTTCTATCTTGATCACGTTTTCACCACCAAATCCACAATCAAATCATCCGCCTTGTACCGGAGGAATAAGCGCTACTTCGTCACCTTCCTCTAGTTTTACAGATTCGGGAGTGTACTTCTGATTTACAGCCACGCGAAGACTAACGCCATCCAGCAGATTACCCGCTTGGTCCCGAACCTTCTTCTCCAGATCAGCCGTAGTTGCTCCTTTTTCGAGATGCATAATAAGCTCACCTGTCCCCAAATGATATCTCACCTGTGAAAAGCATTTTACGGTAACTTTCATTTATTCCTTAATTCAGATCAATGATGTTCGTCTCATGGCTCAAACCGTCATAGAGAAGCAGTTTGCCTGAGAGGTTCGGCTTCACTCCCAGGATAATCTTCACCGTCTCAAGAGCTTGGATGTTACCAATGATACCGGGGAGCATGCCCAGAACGCCCGTATCAGCGCAAGTGTCGCCGGTGGCGGAGTGCTCTGGGAATAGGTCTGCATATCGCGGACCGCCATCGTGGTTAAACACTGACACCTGACCCTCGAATCGATAAAGTCCACCATAGACCAACGGGATAGAATTTTCCGCTGCGTACTCATCCAAAATGCGGCGGACAGCCAATGAATCGGTGGCATCAACAATGATATCAGCATCGCCAAGGAGATCATCCCGATTATCCGCAGATAAGAAAACTTTCTTCATCTCGACAGTTATCCCAGGGTTGAGACTTGAGAGCTGCTCCGCCGCTGCTTCCACTTTGGGCTTGCCTACATCGTCCGACCGGTAGAGAGGCTGCCGCGGCATGTTGGACAGCTCTACCACATCACCATCAATGAGCCGAAGAGTGCCTACTCCAGCTGCGGCGAGATACTGGGAAACCGGACAGCCGAGTCCGCCCATCCCCACTATGGTCACTTGAGCCGCTGCCAGCGCTTTCTGACCTTTTACTCCTACTTGCGGCAAGACCATCTGCCGGGCGTAGCGGCTTAAATCGTCTTTCGATGTCTTGAACTCATTCCACGCTTGCACGCCTCCCAGGAGATTTAAAATATTCTCCGCACCTTTCTCCCGGATAATCCTTTCTGTATTCAAACCGTATTGGCAGACAAGTACCACAGGGTCACCTTCCATAGTGTTGAAATCCAAATCTTCCTCAGTGATGTTAGTCGCATCAAGAGTAACAATGGGATCTAGTTCCCGCTGTTCTCCGGGACGAATATCCACAACTCTGAAGGACTTACCTTCATCCAACCACTTCTGCAATTCTTGAGGATTAATTATCATTGAATAGTTTTCCATGGTAAGAGCCGAATGCTAATTTCCTCTCCGGGTTCAAGAAGTCCATCTCCCGGTTCACACCCCAGTATACAATTGGATTCCAACGAAGACGATAGCATGTGGGACCCCACTTTTACAGACGATTTACAGACCAGTTTTCCATCCTCCATCCACGATTTCCCGAATAAGAAGCGATATTTCATTTTATCCCTGGGAAAAGGTGCTTTCAGAATTCCGGTTAATATTTTTTGATCTGGCTTTCCCATCATTATATCTAATACTGGCCATACCCATTCCATAAAACCGATGTAAGACGAAACTGGATTACCCGGTAACCCAAATATCAATGTGGATTCTCCTGTTCCAAAAAAGAGCGGCTTCCCCGGTTTCTGCGCCACTTTCCAGAAATGTTCTCTCACACCCAATTCCATGAAAACATCCCGCACATAATCAAACCGCCCCATGGATACACCGCCGGAAGAGACAACCACATCGCAGCTGTTTAACGCTTCCGATAAGAATGTCCTCAGTGATTCCCTTTCGTCCTGAATTACATCCCGCATGATGATATCCGCACCCGAACGTTCCGCCAATTCCGCGAAAACGTAGAGATTAGAATTATAAATCTGACCCGGCTTTAATTCCTCCCCCGGTTCGACTAACTCATTTCCCGTTCCGAAAATTGCGATTCGGGGTTTTTTGGCAACAGATAACTTTCCGTATCCAAAGGTAGCTAACGTTCCAATTTCACCTGGTGTTAGAACCAATCCTTTGGGAATTAATAAATCCCTTTCCTGGATCTCTTCACCTTTCCTTCGGATATGCTTCCCTAGTTGAGCTTCCAGATAGATTTGGATTGTATCTCCATCAGTAAATCCACTGGTGTCTTCCACCATGATGATCGTGTCAGCTCCATCAGGAATTGTAGCGCCGGTCATACATTGAGCACATTCACCCGTACGAAGCTTTACATTACTGGGTGCTCCGGCTGAACTGATACTAACCATCTTTAGTGACCTAGGATTTGATCGACTCGCATCTTTCGTATCCGCAGCTCGAACCGCAAATCCATCCATGGCGGAATTATCAAATCTTGGCATGGGGAAAGTGGCTAAGATATCTTGGGCTAAAACTCGATTTCCAGCATCATTCAATTTAACAGTTTCTTTTCCCAGCTGCAGAACATGTTGTTGAATGATAGATCTTGCTTCTTGAACGGCTATCATAACATCTTCCTTAATAACAATCCAATGGCTACAATAATGATAATTCCCATTACTCGCTGGATGGTTTTTGCCTTGTACTTTGCGGAACCTAAGTATGAGCCGCCAAAACCCCCTACTATTACAGCACCGGCCAGTGGTAGAATAAAATCGATATTAAATGTCTCTGCTTGTTTGGCGATAACACCCGCCAAGGAATTCACCCAAACGAATAGTGTCCCTGCTGCTACAGCTTCCTTTTCACTGCCCAATCCAAACATGATTATCAGCGGTACCAGATATACTCCACCTCCTATTCCAACTGAACCGGCTACAAATCCTAAAACAGCACCCAGTCCAAAAATGAGAATCCATTTTGGTATTCCTGATAATCGAAAAGAAAATCTTAGATCTTTAAATGCATAAATTCGTATGACTACAAAAATGAGTGTCGTTAGTAGCAATATTTGGAAAACCCCTTCAGGCAATTTCAGAGTCCCGGCTAAATAAGCCATGGGAATAGATGTCACTAGAAATGGTGAAACGAGATCGAGCCGACCAAACCCTTTGCGCCAGAAGTTTATCATACCTATAAAAGTTACAATCAGGTTTAAGGTTAATGAAGTGGTGGGTATGATGTGAAAACTGATGCCGAATATAGCCATCAATGCAGTGTAGGACGACCCACCTCCCAAACCAACGCTTGAGTAAAGGAAAGCAACTCCGCAAAACAGAATAGGGAGAATGAAATCTGTCAATGTCCTCCCCCTTTTAATATATGAAAGGCGTGGTAAATGCTCGGAATAAGAACAGTAAGTGCATCTTTCACTGCTCCGGGGCTCCCCGGGACACAGATTATGATTGCAGCATCAACTACACCTGCTGCTAGTTGGGAGAGCATGGCTGTTGAAGTAGAACTGCGACCCCTTGCATGAAGAGCCTGTTCGATACCAGATAATCGGGAGTCAAACATGGGTTCTACTATGGAGAGCGTCAAGTCACGGGGACCAAGACCAGTCCCTCCAGTAGTAACAATCAGCTCTACTCCATCATTTATCCATTCGCGGATTGTCGTTTCCAATTCCACGGAGCCGTCAGGTAATACTTTGTAATGTTCCACAGTACAGTCGTCAGCACCAAAACCCTCTTTGAGCAGTGTGCCGGAAATATCTTCTATTTTCCCGGCATCGACGCTATCGGAAAGAGTGATAACTCCTACTTTCGGCCTGAAGTCTGTCATATGCTGAGAGCGACCGCCTGACTTAGAGATCAGCTTTACACATAAAATCTCCATGGATGAATCAATGGCTTTACACATATCATAAATAGTGAGGGCTGCAGTGAACACAGCAGTGAGCGCTTCCATCTCCACGCCGGTAGCTTCCCTTGTCTTCACGATAGAGCTGATACCTATCCCGTTCTCTTCTATGTCGAATCCGAGATCAATCCAGCTCAAATTCAACTGATGGCAGAGTGGTATCAATTCTGACGTCTTCTTCGCAGCTTGGATACCGGCAATTTTAGCAGTAGTCAGGACATTCCCTTTTGGAACTGCATCATCTGTAATAGCAGTAATGGTTTCCGGGAGCATGATTATCTTACCTTCAGCTTTTGCAATTCGAACGGTTGAAACTTTGTCGGTTACATCTACCATCTTGACATTTCCATCTTCGTCTAAATGTGAAAATACTTTCATATTTCTTCTCCGTTTTTCATCAACCGCCGATTTGTGTCATTGACTCCCGACTATCGCTGCCAGTTTTCTGGGCTGCCCAGCCATCAATTGGTTTTTTCCACATAGCTGACAACATTAACTCTTTCAATTCTTCCTCCGTCCCCCCAGAACGCATTAATTCTTTTAGATTAAATTCATTATGAGCATACAGACAATTTCGGATATTCCCATCCGCAGTGAGACGGATACGGTTACAATTTCCGCATAAATTGCGCGAGTATGATGGTATCACAGCAACTTTTCCCGCATAATTAGGCACTTGGAAAATGAAATGTTCAGTGGCAGTTCCAGTCGTTATTTTTATATTTGGAAAGTGATCCTTTAATTCCTTTTGGATATGTTCAGCACTGAAAAATTTTCCGGTTTTCCAAATCTGGTGGGCATCAAATGGCATTAATTCAATAAAGCGGACTGTTAGGGGATAATCCTTCGTCAATTCAACGAATTCAACAATTTCACTATCATTAAAACCTCGCAGAGCAACCGCATTGACTTTAATGGATGGAATTCCGGCAGTTTTTGCAGCTTCCAACCCTTCCATAGCACGCACCAATTCATCCCGGCGAGTGATCTGTATATATTTTTCAATGTTCAGGGTATCAATACTGATATTAACACCGGCTAAACCGGATTCTTTCAAGTCACCTGCATAGCGATCGAGCAAAACACCATTAGTTGTCAAATGGACAGATTCTATCCCCGGTGTGCTGGATGATTTTCCGACGAGCTTTGTAATATCGCCTCTTAATAACGGTTCGCCACCCGTGAATCGAATTTTGTTCACACCTAAATCTGAGACAACTTTGACGACTCTTAAGATTTCCTCTGTGGTTAAAATTTCATTTTTAGGATTGAACTGTACACCCTCTTCGGGCATACAGTAAATACATCTTAAATTGCATTTTTCATTAACTGCAATTCTGAGGTAATTAAACGTGCGGCCGAATTGGTCGGTGATGGATGGACGTGCAGGCGCATATGCCTCACTGTCCACATGGGGTCGGATGTGTGTTGTTTGATCCATTCTCATTCCAAGTCATCCCCCCCGAAAATATCGGGGGAAATCGGGAGCAAATCCCGTTGTTTCCATCGGGATCGTACCGGCCTCAAACCTTGCCCCGCAGTCGCGGGATTTAGGTTAATTGGCTAAGAGAATATGATTGAATATATCTAAGAATTATCTAAATAAAACTGTTTTGTTTTTGGCGTAAGCGGACGTCCCATCCACAGCGGCCGCCGCAACCCATCCGGATGAGTCTCTCTTTCCTTCGCCCATTCATTCCATTTCTTGAAATGCTCAAATGATTTGTTCGTATCCACGAAAATATCTCCGTATTTCTCACCCGGCTCAGGCTTGGAAATAGTTACTTTCTGCAGCCAGCAGTGAGCACCGGAAATAGGATCAGGATTGGCTGCATGGGTGATATTTTGATGTACGCCTCCATCTCTCCACCAGATTCGGTTGGTGTCAGCGTCGACTGTTTTCCACGGCTCAACACCACTAACAGTCGTCATCTTCCATTTTCCATCTCCCATGTTTTGGATAGCCACCGTATTGGTCATGAATCGGTTACCTTCGTCTTGATGGCGGCGCCAGCGACCTATGTGATGGGAGCAGGCAACCACGCCAGGCTTAATGGCTTCCGTGACCCAAACCTTATCCACAAACCAGCCGATTTCAGTTGTGATTTTAAGAAGATCACCATCCCTTACACTTAACCGCTGTGCATCTTTAGAGTGAATCCAGATGGGGTTCCGGTGGGCAATCTCTGCCAGCCACTTGGAATTGGCAGACCGGGAATGGATGTGAGTCGGTAGACGAAAATTGGGCAAAAGCACGCATTCATTCTTACTCTTATCCATTTCATCAGGATGAACATGACTTTTAATGCGATATCCCGGAGTGGCGTGTTCCGGATAGCCAAAGTCCACCATAGTCTGGGAGTAAATTTCCTGTCGTTTGGAAGGTGTGGGAAATCCTGTGTAATTCTGACCATCAATTTGAACGCCTATAGTTTGTTCGTCTTTTTCTATCTGGCCATTTTCTCTAACTGATGTTCCAACCATCTCTTCATTGGATAAGCTAGTTTCATTTTTACCATACACTTCAGTTTCGACCATAAAGGCGCCAAACTTTCTCATGTATTCCAGAGGAGTCAGTCCTTCTTTTTCTGCTGTTTCGGGTAAGCCTTTCGTATGCTCAAAAATATATTGATAATATTCATCAACGTTGATTTTTTCGCCATTGCGATAAGGGCTCATAAAATGATCACGTATGCCGAGATCGCCGTCCTTATCAATGCGCCAGGATAGCTCGATCCAAAATTCATCCTCTTCCCATACTTCACCGGGATTTACTTCGTAAGTGAACTCAATTTCTTTCCCATCTCGGCGCGCTTTTTCACGCAGAACCGGTTGTCGAAATGCGATCCAGACGCCAGCCTGAGTCTCATAGGAATTGATGTCGTGCCGCTCAGATGCGTGGCCCATGGGAAGTACATAATCCGCGAAAAAGGCGGTTTCATTCCAAGTTGGAGTCAAAGCAATATGGCAACCGATTTTCTCACTATCGGATAACATTTCAATCCAAGTGAAACCATCGGGGTAAGTCCATACGGGATTGAAAACACGCGTAAAATAGACGTCAAGAGAACCACGATTATCTTTGAGCATGTGGGGTAATATTTCACTCATTTCATAATGAGATAGAGTGTATTCTTTGGGCCAGATCAATTCATTCCAGGCATCGGGATCGGGAGGAGTATCAAAAAAGGTGGGGTGAAATTTATTCCATCCGCCGGGGGATGTCCCTCCTTCTGTCCCAACCGAGCCGGTGAGCACATTCAGCAGATGGAGCGTCCGGGATACCTGCCAGCCCCCAAGATTCCCGATGGAAGCACCGCGCCAGACATGTGATGAAAACTTACTGCCGGCTCTACCGATCAATCCCGCCACGCGAACAATTTGCTTAGCATCAATTTGAGCTTCCTTGGCCGCATATTCAGGCGTGTATTCTGCCCACTCTTCGCTCAACCGTTTAATGAATTGGTCGAACTCTACCGGGTCGTCCGGATGAAGATTCTTAAGATATTCATCCCAGTTCACCCAGTTCTCCATAAAATGCCGATCGTATAACTCTTCATCCAGAATAATCTTGGCCATAGCCATGAACAGTGCAGACTCACTACCCGGATAAGTAGGCATCCATTCATCCGCCATAGATGCTGTATTAGACAGGCGCGGATCAATGACAATCAGCTTGGCACCTTTCATCATCCCTTCCATGATCCGTTGTGCGTGAGGATTAAAATAGTGCCCTGTTTCCAAATGAGACGAGGCCAGTAAAATCACTTCCGCATTTGTATGGTCCGGACTGGGACGATCAAACTTTTGCCACAAGGCGTAACCAGTTCTGGCACCGGCAGAACAGATATTCGTGTGGGAATTGTGGCCATCCACACCCCAAGCTTTCAGGACTCGTTCGGCGTAACCTTCGTGTCCGGGGCGACCAACGTGATAAACTACTCCGTCTTTTCGCTTGTGTATAGATGCAGCGATTTTCTCAGAGATCTCATCAAGAGCTTGGTCCCAGGTGATCCGCTCCCATTCACCGGACCCACGCTCCCCCTTCCGCTTTAGCGGATGGAGAATTCGTTCTGTATCGTTGATTTGGTTAATAGTCGCCGGACCTTTGGCACAATTCCGTCCGCGACTTCCAGGATGATGGGGATTCCCCTCAAACTTTCGAACTTTATTGGTCTCCTTATCAATATAAGCCAGCAATCCACAGGCGGACTCACAGTTGAAACACGTTGTAGGAACGATGGAATAATGCCTTTCCTTTTTCTCCGGCCAAGCCAGTGCATCTAATTCAATAAAGTCATCCCATTCACTGGGATCGGGATATTTATACAACTCCCGCGGACCTTCCATAACAAAGTCTTCCGACCAATCCGGTCTATCCGATATTTTATCGATAAGACCCAATGATTCTGAAAATGTTTCTATCCAACTACGTTTCATTATTTTTCTCTATTTGCCACACAGACACAAAGTCTATTATAGGTTTTTCTTCATGTCATAGAGTCTTGGTGGCGATCCTTAACTCAATGGTATCAATTGAGGCACACGTATGCGTACAAATTCTGTTAAAAATATTCCGATTAAGACAAATCCACCGGCAATAAAAAACCAGTTTCCGCTCAGTGTAAGTAATATGACTAGGGGGATTATGTATCCAATCATAACTCCGGACCAAAAATGTTTGGAGTAATAACCTTTTGTCATAAGCTGAATAGCCTTCCGAGTATCTTTTGTGTCATGGGGTAATAAGATTTCTTTTGCAATAATGACCATACTTAAGACTATACCCCAAAATAAAGTTTTCGCCATCCATTCATTAGTATCCGGTGAAATTACCATCATGACTATGGAGCCGGCCATGACTGCATGTACGAGCATATGAATTGCTGACACAATAGGTGTCTGCCAAAGATCTCGTGCACGAGCTTGATTAAATAAAAATGCTGTATATACCGCACCTAACCCTGCAAATACTATTCCTGGAATCCATAACCAGTCGAGTCCCAGTTGTAAATAATTGTCCAACAATTTCAGGGAAACCAATCCGCCGAATCCTGTAATGATATATGCGCCGCGGACAAGCCAGGAATTCCATTGAGGTCGTAGAAGCACATAGAAAAAACGGTCTGGGCGATCTAAATCCTTTACCAAGAATGCGCCGGTTAAACCCATAAAAACGAGAGTTGTAATTAGTCCATTTAATTCTGAAGATGCATCAATACTGCCATTAACAAAAAACCAAACAGCCATCATCAGAAACGTACCGGTTGCGATTGCTTTAGTCCAAACATACGCCGGCACTTCCCAGCCCCATAAAACACCCTTATTGGGACTGTCATACACCCGCCGGGCTTCCTGACTGTCCACATCCTGTTGAATTTCCTTTGAGACTTTATCAATTGCACGTTGATCGAAGGGCTTACCAGTTTCTGCTGATCTTTCCATTGCCATTTGAATTAACAGTGAATCCATATCAGCTTCGGACGACCTTTTATCAGCATATTTGGCGTAATGCCCAACACCGGTGACCTGCTCGGACCAGACATAGTTTCCATCCTGCTTAGTTGCAGAAGGATCCAGCATTTCATGGGTGCCATTCAGATAATACAAATTTGGGATAGTTCCTTTTTCCGGCTTGCGTGTCATGGTATCTTCGTTGGCTACCAATTGAGCAATTTGGGAATTGGGTTCATCCAAATCCCCGGAAATGATAGCTTCTACGGGGCAAACGATAACGCAGGCAGGCTCGTAGCCGCCATCAAGCCGGTGGACGCAGTAGTTGCACTTGGCCGCCGTATTTGTATCGGGGTCAATGTAAAGGGCATCGTAGGGACAGGCCTGCATGCAACTCTTGCAGCCGATGCAGCGGTCATTGTCAAAATCCACAATGCCGTCAGCCCTGGTGTAAAGTGCTGTTGTGGGACAAATTTCAACGCAAGGTGCATCCGCACAATGATTGCAGCGATGGACAGAAAATTCCCGAGTGCTATTTGGGAAAATACCTTTCTCAATATATTTAACATGAGTTCGATTTACACCAAGGGGAATATCATGTTCAGACTTACACGCAACCGTACAGGCATGACAACCAATGCACTTACGATTATCGATTACAAATCCGTAATTCATTTTATCCTTAATTGTGCTTCAGAATGAACAGTTACTGCGCATTCATTTTTTCCTAAATCCATGACCTCAGCCTCATCAATGTTCACATTTAGCCAACCGTAATTGACTTTCCGAATTTTAGAATAAACATCTGGAGATATTTGCATGTTATCCATCACATATTGTGTAAATATTTCCTGTGACTCAATACCATAAACAGTCGCATTATTTGCTTTTACTTTTCCTAATTTTTCAGTGAATACTAAATCCTTATTGGCTTCATTCCAATGCATAAAATGTCCAGGAAGCACACTCCAATTTTCATCCATATTCTTAACCTTATTGGTAAGCGTATCATAGAGCATGACTGACCACTCTTTTGCTTTACCTCCCAAGTCCGGTCGCCCAATTGAATTAATGAACATGGTATCACCGGAAAGAAAATATTTGTCATCAATGATATAACTTGTACTTCCAGGTGTGTGGCCTGGTGTATGTATCACACGAATATCCGGACCGTTAGTATCAATAGTATATGTTTCACAGTCATTTACTTGACTAAATTGGAAAGACGATGCGCTGAAATCTCCAGCGTGTGCCAAGATTTCAGCTCCTGTTACGTTTGAGATTTGCTTGCTGCCGCTGATGTAATCAGCCTGAAGATGGGTTTCAAAGATCCGAACAATTTTGGCGTCGTTTTCATTCGCAAAGGATTGATAAAACTCAATGTTCCGACTCGGATCAAAGATGACCATTTCTCTTTTATATAATAAACCGTAATTACAGGAAGCTTTCCCCGGACGAATGAACTGGTACAATGCATAATCATCTGATTCATTATTAATTCGTTTGGGCACAAGCAGATTTCCCCAGGATTTGATCCCATTTATTAAATAAGAAACATCTTCAAATCCATGGCGCATTAATATTTCGCCGACATACTGGGCTGAGCCTTCTTTGGCGCAGACAATCTTCACCGGCTTTTCATTAGATATTTTTGCTACCGACTCATCTTCTTCTTCCATGAAATTAATATATGGCACATTTTTCATTTGGAACGGAAACGGGCCTTCCACATTAAATTGTGAAAAATCTTCTTCATTACGAACATCTAAAACAAGCATATCTTCTTTTATAGATAAGAAGCTGAAAAGGTCTTCAGCTGTATAAGATGTTATCGAAGGCAAATTAATTCCCCGTTTCACTCATGATTACCACCCATTCTCAATGTAATCTCTTAATACAAGAAGCTACTACGACTTACGAATGTAAAAGGTGAATTCACCATTCTCGGCGATTGATTCGAGGAGATGGTATCCCGTTCGCCTGGTGAAAGCCTGAACGTCATTTACCGATCCTGGATCTGTAGCAACCATCTTTAAGATTTCACCGCTATTTATGCCGTCTAATGCTTTCTTTGTCTTAAGAATCGGCAGCGGACAATTCAAACCCTTGCAATCGAGATACTGATCATCCTGATAGTCAGTCATAGCTTATCCTCCGATTTTGATAATTCACCAAATTCAAATTGCCACTCACCTGACTGAATCTTTGCCTGACATTCGGCGATGCAGTCGAGGACTTTTGAAATGAAATCATTAGCAATGGAATAGTAGATTGTTGTTCCTTTCCTACGGCTTTTGACAATCCCTCGATCACGCATGATGCTAAGATGCTGAGATGTAACGGGTTGTATTCTGCCAATATGTTCTTGAATTTCGCTTACCGATTTCTCATCACTCTGCAGAAATTCCACGATTTTAATGCGCGCTGGGTGCCCTAGCGCTTTCATGACGCTAGAGGCAGACTGAAGGAATTGAACCGATAGATTTGTACTCATTTAATATCCACGATTTTCTCGATAAGTAATATATATAAAGGTTTTTATATATAGAAATAATAAATTTCATTTATGAATCATTTAATTAAACAACTCCCTGCTTCAGCATTTATTCTCGCCGGAGGCAAAAGTAAACGATTCGAATCTCCCAAGTGGAAAGCTATGCTAGGAGGAATCACCTTATTACAACGTTCCTGGAATCTCTGTACTGATTTATTTGAATCGATATCAATTGTTGCTAAATCAAATTATGATTTCGGCGAGAAACGTTTAATTCAGGATATTCTCAATGTTCAAGCACCTTTAACAGGAATATACACAGCTCTTAAGCAGTCCGAACACAAATGGAACTTTATCATCTCCTGTGATCTCCCGTTTATTTCAGAAGAAATCATTTTAAAACTGTGGGACAAAGCTTCGGATGAATGTGATTCAATATTGCCGATCACAAGTAGAGGAATAGAACCTACATGCAGTTTTTATTCCATCACCTCACTGCCAACTATAGAGCATATGATTGAAAATGGAAATTTATCATTACACGATCTCAATAAGCACATTAATCATGCAGAAGTTGACTTTATAGAGGAGACCAACTTATTTCTTAATGTAAACAGCCAAAATGACTTGAAAAATGCGGAACAACAAATTCTAAAAAGTAAAAATAATTAAAGCTTAATCTTCTTGTCTTTTATAAACACCCTGCCATTGTTTCATCTATAAGTAAATCTACCACATCTTCCATTTTACCCGTTTCTTGAAAACAGTTTAACTGCCGGTCTGCGCTGCTCCCATTTTTAAGTATCTCCCGTACATATTCAACTTCTTCCCGTGAATTCAAGTCATCCACAACATCATCAATGAAGTCCAGGAGTTCTTCCATTAGGTCGCTCACAGGTAATTCTACGACTTCTTCAAAATCGATCAATTTTCCTTTAACACCATTTTTCATTGCCCGCCATTTATTTTCGTCTATAAAGCTGGCGCGATAAGGCCTCCAGGTCAGATTATTCTTTTTTAGCTGAATTAACTTAGCTACCAGTGCTTGAATCAATGCTGCAATGGTAGTGACTTCCTCTACTTTTGTAGTGCAATCACAGATGCGGAATTCTAATGTGGGAAATGTGGGATGGGGACGAATATCCCACCATATCTTTGTCGGTTCATCAATACAGCCGGACTTAATTAATGTTTCCACATAACTATCAAAAGCGGATGCAGAATCAAAAAATTCCGGGGTTCCCGTTCTGGGAAGATCCTCAAAAACAATACTGCGATACGACTTGAATCCGGTATCCTCACCTCGCCAGAAAGGGGAAGAAGTAGAGAGTGTTAAGATATGAGGCATGAAGTAACGCATCTGGTTCATAATATCAATCCTCAGATCACGATCTGAGATGCCAATGTGTACATGCATTCCAAAAATCAGAAGACGTTTAGCCACTATCTGCATGGAATCTATAAAACCGTGGTAGCGATCCTTATCTGTCACTAGCTGATCTTCCCAACTGGAAAATGGATGCGTACCTGCGGCAAGAATTGAGCGATTATTGTCATTAGCTAACCCGCAAACCATACTGCGAAGCCTCTTTATCTCTGCAGTAACATCCTGGACATTCTTACACACTTTGCTCCCAACTTCCACTTGTGATTGCAGTAATTCTGGTTGAAGCTGATCGCGGAACAGTATGGCACCTTGGTTAAGAAATTCGCGTATGAAAGATGTTAATTCACGGCTTTCAGGATCGATGATCTGATACTCTTCTTCGATTCCAATTGTTAGATCTTTAGGTTCACTCATCTATTCATCCAATTTATCTATTCTCTGTTGATGACGATCTCCTTCAAACGGAAGAGAAAGCCAAACGTCTAAAACTATTAATGCCTCTTCCTCAGAGATGAATCTTGCGCCAAATGAAAGGATATTGGCATTATTATGCTGCCGTGAAAGCTTAATAATATCATCGGGACCTCCATAATAAACCACCGCGCGGATTCCTTTCACTCTGTTAGCGCACATTGCTTCTCCCTGCCCGGAACCGCCCATGATGATTCCCCGGCTGTTAGGATCTTTCGCCACAGCTTCCGCAACGGGCCGGATAAAATCAGGATAGTCGTCTTCACCATCGTACCAGTGAGCACCCAAATCTTCAATCTCATATCCGGAAGAATCAAGGTAAGCTTTTATCGCTTCTTTTAATTCGAAGCCGGCGTGATCCGTACCGAGAAAAATAGTGGTTATCTGTGTCTCTGTCATGGCTGTCTCAATCTATCGCTAAAAATTGCCTTATTGTGTCGGCAGGATCATCAGTACCAAAAATTGCTGACCCAGCTACCACGATGTCCGCGCCTGCTGCCAATATCTCCGCTGCATTATGAAGTTTCACTCCACCATCCACAGAGATAAGTGTGCTGCAGCCGTCATTTAAATCTATCGACCGACGCAAAGATGAAATTCTATCAAATGACTCAGGGATAAATTCCTGCCCACCAAAGCCCGGTTCTACTGACATGACAAGCACAAGATCGACTTTCGTCAAATAAGGCTCCACGAGAGAAAGCGGAGAACCGGGACGGAGTGTTATTCCAGGTCTGACACCTGCATCACGAATCATTTCCAGTGTCATCTGCATATCGCCTGATGATTCAACATGTACAGTGATCAAATCTGAACCTGCATCTACGAATTGAGGGATGTATTGCTGAGGATTCTCGATCATTAGATGTACGTCCAATGGAAGAGTAGTCTGTTTTCGGATATCTTTTACAACCGTTGGCCCAATTGTCAGGTTTGGCACGAAATGACCGTCCATAACATCAATATGAATCTGATCTGCTCTTCCATCCTCACATTGCTCTAATGCTTTAGATAAATTCGCAAAATCTGCAGAAAGAATCGAAGGGGCTACTTTTGCCATATTTTTCTCATTAGAATGGCCAGAATATGGGAATGAAATAGGATGCCAGTACCCAGAAAATGAGCGTTAAGGGAGCACCAGCCTTCATGAAATCAGAAAACTTATAACGTCCGGGACCGTAGACCATGAGATTGGTCTGGTATCCCATGGGTGTCATGAATGAAGTGGAAGCGCCAAAACAGATAGCAAATACAAAAGGTCGAGCACTAACACCCAAACTTTCAGCAATGGCAAGAGCAATTGGAACCAAAACAATTGCGGCGGCATTGTTGGACAAAAACGACGTCAGTAGCGTTGCAACAAGAAAAATAATGGATAGTGATGCAAAAGGTATAATATCCTTTTGAAAGTTAGATCCTAAATCAGTAATAACCGTTGCAATCAGAACATCTAAACCAGTCGTTTTAACTGCTGCTCCAACCGGGATGAAGACCGCAATCAGAATAATAACCGACCAGTTGATCGAGCCGTAGACCTCATGCATGGTAACACTTCTTAACAAAAGAAGGAATACTAATCCCACCAGCGCGGCTGGAAGAATATCGACCAACCCTGCCGCCGCGGTAAACATCACCAGCGGAATAACAGCAATGGCTAGCCACCAAAACCGAACTTTATGGAGTTTTACATCATGTTCTTGAAGTATGGCTAAGTCTCGTGAGGCGCCTAAACTTCCAAGGCGGGATTTAGGTATGAATATGAGCAGCGTGTCCGCAAAGTGCAGCACAATATGAGCAATTTTTTCTCTAAGCACACGGCCTTCTCTTCTGATAGCAAGCACAAATGCACCGAAAGAATTGCGAAAGTCAACCTCTTTCAGGCTTTGGCCTATAAGAGTAGATTCCTGCGTCACCAGACCTTCCACTACAACGCTATCGGTACCGGTCAACTCTGACTGGTTCATCTTAAGATCTGTTAAAAGTAATACTTTTTCCTCTTCCCGGAATCTGATAAAGCTATCGAGAGATCCGCGGGAAAGCAGCAAATCTCCTTCCCTCAATTTCAGATTCCTAATGTTGAAATCGTGCCGTTCATCTCCACGGATTACAGCCAATACGGTTATATCGTACTTTGCGCTCACTCCTCTTTCGAAACAGGTATGACCCACAAGAGGTGAATCTTCTGCAATCCTGAATTCAGTGAGATAAGGTGATAACTGGTAATTCTTGGTAAGCGAAGAAACACCGGCTCGGGATGGTAGAATTTTAGGGACAATCAACAGATTATAGAATGTTCCCACTATCAAGAAAATGATTCCCATTCTGGCAAACTCAAACATCCCCAGAGGAGCATCTATAAATCCCCCGTTGACTTCTACCATGGAAGCTACTAAGAGATTCGTTGATGTACCGATGAGCGTAAGGGTCCCACCGTAAATGGCAGCATAGGAAAGGGGGATGAGAACTTTCGACGGCGAGACTTGAAATCTCTGGCTGAGTTGTATGGCTACAGGAATGAGTATTGCCACAGCTGCTGTATTATTGATGAGAGCTGAAATTACGCTGGCTGACATCAAAAAAGCTCCTACTGCCAGCCATTTACTCTTCCCGCCGATAGTGCTCAATCGGTCCACCATCACTTCCGGGAAACCGGTCTTTACCAGTCCGTGACTTAATGCGAACATGATGGCGACCGTCAAAACAGCTTTATTGGAGAACCCAGAGATCGCTGTGTCAATATCAACAAACCCGAATACCAGAAGAACAGTCAAAAGTGTAAGCGCAGTTACATCCATGGGCAAGACCTCTTTTACAAAGAGTATCATAGCGACAGCAATGATGATCAGAAATTGTATTTCAGGCGTCATTGGTTTATGGTATAGTCGGCTCCACTTTCCGCAGGAAGTTGCGCTCTTCCCCACTCTTCATTTCATCAGCTCTCTTACTTATCTTCCTCATCGGGAAATTCGGTAATTTCTCCCGGTTTTTTCTCCCACAGCCGGTGATTGATAAACAGTTCCACCACATCTTTTTCAAATTCACCATATTTGGCGCCTGATCGAAGAATCTCGCATGACCGGTCTGCGGGAATGGGCGGCTTATAAGGACGATCCTGTGCTGTAAGGGCATCCCATACATCAGCGACGCACATAATTTTCGCCGGCAGCGGAATCTGGTCACCCGGTAAACCATCAGGATATCCTTTGCCGTCTATGTGCTCGTGATGGGTAGCGGCGTATAAAGGGACATTCTTCAGCCGATCAGGGAACGGTAGCTTCTTCAAAAGCTTTCTGGTATAGATCACATGTTCTTGAATCTGAGTACGTTCTTCAGCCGTAAGATTCCCTTTGACTACGGAAAAATTAGTGTGTTCTTCATCTGTGATATAAGATTGCTCATTACCTTCTGCATCCACATATGTCTTTTTGGCGATGGCATCAAGAATTTCCTTTTTTTCCGGCTGGAGGAAGCCCGGTTTATTTACCCATAAAATGAAGTCGTAGTCATCCTGCAAATTCTCCAGTTCTTTCTTCAGTTGATCGTCCTGAGTTTCCTCAGCGTTGCCATTTTGTAGATTTCTCAGCTTTCCATTCATGAGCATGAGTTCTTTTATCTTTTGCAAGCGATCAAGAACAACCTGATAGTTGGCGCCATCAAGTTTATTCTGTTTCTCTAAGACGTGTTCCGGAACTCCAATCTTACCCACATCGTGAAGCAATCCGGCGATCCAGATCTCCTCAAGTTGTTCATCAGTAAAATGGATATCAGCAAAGGGGCCGGTTGTCTGGAAATTCATATCCTCAGCAATGCGGCGCGTTAGCTTGGCTACCCGGCTGGAGTGACCAGCGGTGTGCGGGCTTCGCGCGTCAATTGCCTTAACTGTGTAGTTCACCAGTGATTTGAACAAATACTCAATATCATAAATAAGCTGAGCGTTATTGATAGCTACGGCGGCTTGACTTGCCAAGGATCGGATAAGACTTTCATACTTTTCATCAAACGGAATCCGTTCGCCTTTGGGAGATAATGAGTTGATCAGTTGCAAAACGCCGATGACCTTATCCGTATGATCACGCATAGGGATGACCATCATAGATTGAGTACGATAACCGGTGATCTCGTCATACTTTTTCGGACCTGAGAAGTCGAACCCCTTCGCTTCGTAAACATCAGGGATGTTTACAGTCTCACCCGCAATGGCTACATGAGCAGAGACATTTGAGTGATTTTCCTCCCCATCCACTACCAGCGGGACTGGCGGCAGATTAATCTTGTCGCCGGTCGTACCTCCGGCTGCGTAACCTGTGGATTCAGTCTGCATAATCTCGAACTTAAGCACTTTCCGTTTTTCTATAATGCGGTATAGTGTACCAGCGTCGCAATGTGTAAATGATCTCGCTTCGGTAACGATCATTTCCAACAGCTTATCAAGATTCTTCTCACTGCTGAGGGCGATCCCCAACTGGTTAAGTCGTTCCATGTCAGATTGAATAGAGTTTTCCGTTTTTTTCTTTGTCATAATCTTATTTACCTGTTATGCGTCAAATTATTAAGGACAGCCTGATAATCTTCACAAGTCCACTTCTTATTTCTAATTAGGGAAAATATAGAGGAAGACCTGCGGAGAATCAAACGAAATTCGAATTGGCGGGAACTCTTACGTTACAACCTCGTTTATGTGAAAAGCCGGGCTGAAAAACCCCGGAAGGTAAAACGAGGAGGGATCGTTTATGCGACCCTCTTTTTTATTTCCAAACGAACGAAGGAGAAGAAAAATGAAAAGAGAGCTAAAACAGACCATCGCTCTAATCTCAGTAAGTGCTGTCGTGGCGCTGGCTATTACACTGGGCCTCTACAGTCGAACATCCAGCAAGATAACTAAAGTGAAATCCGAACAGATTAGAACTCTCACAAAAAGTACTTCAACCCCAGAGAATCGTATAGATCTTTCCTCTGGTAATGAAGATATAGCTCTTTCCACAACAGCCGAAATTTCGGATCAAGATATTGCCAACGCCAAAGAGCCAATTGCCGAGGTGGAAGCGGGTATCTCAACTGAAATCGCTATTCTGGAATATAACGGAGAAGGGGATGTGGGTTATACATTCTCGGAAGCATTTCGGGATGCCCGCGTAAATTTGGGCTCCGGCAATATCTTCAAATGGAACGGAATGGAGTACACAACTACTCTTGCCAGTGAACTTGCGGAAGATGATGAGTCAATACTGGCTGCAGCAGATTCTGCTGGTGAAGAATCCAAAAAGGAGTTGGATGCAGAAAAAGAACGCTCTGAGAAGCCTGAAGTGAATATTCCGGTGAGTGAGGAAATCCTTTTGAGTACTTCCAGGGGTACTAACTCCGGAAGTGCATCCTCACCCTGAAAGTAAATAACTACTGATTGTATCCGAGGCTTAACCCTCCTCAAAGCCTTGGGTGTGGAGCGGGCCGGTGGCTACTCAGCTTCCGGTCCGTTTAATTTACTAGACTCTTTTACTGCCATTTGATCATGATTTGTGTAAATTGGCGATTGGATTATGGCAAAAGAACAACCAATCACAGCCGAAGGTACAATCATTGAAGCCCTGCCCAGCTCTATGTTCAGGGTTGAGTTGGAAATTGGTGGGAAAACCCATAAAGTACTCGCCTACGTAGGCGGCAAGATGCGAAAACATTTTATCAAAATTCTCCCTGGCGATATGGTAACATTGGAACTTTCTCCGTATGACCTCACTCGAGGTCGTATCGTTTACCGCCACTGATCTACATTAGATATATTCACTCACCTTTTTCCAAGCCTCATTAAAATGCAGAAGCTTTCGCGCAGTTTCTACGTACGGGCGGATGTTCTACAGATTAGCCGAGAACTCCTGGGTAAATTTCTTTTGACGAGGATAGGAAATGATCACATTACCGGCGGTATGATCGTGGAAGCTGAGGCTTACGCCGGCCCAGAAGATCGGGCTTCCCACGCATACAACGGTCGCCGTACTTCACGGACTGAGATCATGTTTCAAGAAGGGGGCGTTGCATATGTTTACCTCTGTTATGGTATCCACCACCTGTTCAACATCGTCACTAATGTAGAAGGCATCCCTCACGCTGTCCTTATTCGGGCAATCGTTCCTATAGACGGCATTGACCTGATGCTCCGGAGGAGAGATAAGAAAGCGGTTATTTCCAAGCTCACCGGCGGACCAGGAACACTTACTCAGGCACTGGGAATCCATACCACCCACTCCGGAACAGACCTGACCGGCCATCAAATCTGGCTGGAAGATCGCGGGATAGTAGTCCCGGACGATCAAATAACAGCGGGACCGAGGGTAGGAGTAAATTATGCCGGAGAGTATACCACCAAGCCGTGGCGGTTCCGGCTGAAAAACTAATCTATCGGCGCTTCCGGTAAGGGTAAAACACAAAGGGAAGAAAAATCAGGACTATTGCTCCGAATCTTAGTCCAATGAGGAAAATAGCTGCCGTAATGACCAGTTTCGTGGGAAGAGAAAGCTCAACTATCTTAGAATACCAGGACAATGAATCAGAAACTCTTCCAGTCTATTCCACCTTTTTCATCAGTATCTCGACTGTCTCACCAAGATAAAACATAAGCGTTGTATCACTCTCGAACGACAATCCCCACTCCTCATCTTCGTGAATGGAATCCTTGTACCTGATGGTAAGAGTGAGAGGCTCAGCTTCCCCGGAAATTCCCCATTGGGCTTTTTCATCATCAATGTAAAGAGCACCATTGAAGACAAAGGTAAAGGTCGCCTCCTGCATCCCTTCCGGCCCTCCGCGCCAACTGCCCAGAATCTGCCGATTAGGATTCGGTTTTACCGCAGTTGGATCCTCCTTTGCGGCTTCCTGCGCAGAAATTGAATTCCAGATTAACATTGTGGCAAAAACCAATAAGAAAAAGTGTTGTCTCAATCTTACCATCTGGAACCTCTCCTTCCTCTTCCCGTTCTATCTTTTGTCGCCGTTTTCTTCTCCATCAGTTTCCGGCTTATAGTCACACCCAGTTCCAGATAATTTGAGCCGCTCCCCTGTACCGCTACTCGACCACTGGGGAAGGAGACAAATGGTATCCCAATATTTGACTGATAGTCGCGGATGCTCAGCCTTAAGAGCCATTTATCGCCCAAGGGAATCCTGATCCCGCCACCAAACATGAATAGCAGTTCATCCTCACCGGAGACATTTGCCATGCCGATAGAAGTGAAGCTTGCCACCGGATCTCCCCGTTGAAAAGAGATCTCCAGTGCTATACCGGTGGCAGAAATTGTCTCCATCGATTCTCCGTCATTACTATCAAGTTCAGATGAACTGTGGTTAATACCAAGAGCATAACGCGGCGAGATATGCCATGCGGCTAAAACTCTTAAACCCCAAGCGTTATCATAGTCATCCCTAGGCATCAAGTACGACGCACCTCCACCAATCTCCAGGCGGTAGAGGGAACGCATGGGCTGAGCCGCAAGGAAAGAGAGCTGCAGCACTATGAAAATAAAAATAGTTGTGGTTCGTTTCGTCATCTTATTTCATCAGACCTTCATCTCACGTCTCTAGTTAAATCTAACTGTCTATTAGGACAAATGGAAGAACAGTACGTAGACATTATGTGTTTTCAGTCACACCAGAACGAACCATTCGAATAGATGTGCGTAGCAGGATTAAATCTTAAATGGAAAAACAGTGATCAAGACTTACCTACTCATCGCCAAATTTATTATGAGCCTTCTAATTGGGGTGGCTGTAGCAGATTCTCAGTTAGCACAACCTATCATCGTCGTAATCTTTATTGTTATTGCTCTCCAGAACTGGAAAAGGATTTCCAGTTTCATTAACACACCCCTGAGTAGTTACAAAAAATCGTTTACTGGCTGGCTGAACAAACAGAAACGCAAAGAACTAAAATAATTTCTCTTATACTTTACCTACCCCTCCCAGTTCAAACACGGTGAGGTTAATCTTCAATTGCTCTCAATTCAGCTTTGGCCGATTCGAGAAAGTATTCTTCCACTTCTCCGCTGTATAAATCTATAAACTTCTGAAATTCAGTGCGGGCCATTTCCTTGTCATTGAGATGGTTTGCATATATGTAGCCCATCATGAATTGGGCGTTTTGAGCTTGATCAGATTCAGGAAAATTGGTCACAACTTTACGAAATGCCGTGACAGCAGAGAAGTGGAAGAATACTTTCTCGAATCGGCCAAAGCTGAATTGAGAGCAATTGAAGATTAACCTCACCGTGTTTGAACTGGGAGGG
>JYMV01005764.1_pt1 | contig 29981 bp, 27 predicted proteins | sample 338911 | NCBI WGS metagenome assembly JYMV01 (sample SAMN03354496, study PRJNA234377) | hydrothermal vent metagenome | biome: Deep sea; feature: Hydrothermal plumes at the Eastern Lau Spreading Center, Western Pacific Ocean; material: Seawater | place: Tonga | collected 2009 | depth 2000 m m
ACAAGGGGGTGGGCAATATATTTAATGTTCCTTTAAGTCCTAATTCTGGTTCAATAGAGTTCCGCATGGCTTACACCGATGTAATAATACCTGCGTTAGAAAAATTTAAACCCGATTTTATATTAATTTCAGCAGGCTTCGATGCTCATGCGAGCGATCCCCTTTGCCAATTAAATGTTAAAACGGAAGATTTTGGCTGGATAACGGAACAATTGTTAAGGGTAGCTTCTGAATCTTGTGACGGTAAAGTTATCTCGACGTTGGAAGGAGGATATGATTTAAAAGCCCTTTCAGACAGTGTTGCTGCGCATGTTCATGCTTTAATGTTGAATGTCTAACACTTAACAGCTATGGCACTTGCCCGTGATAGCTGACGGTCGTACAATTCCTTTTGTAAAGTTGACAACTGAGTGAATATAATGAAAACAAATCGGTCAGGTGCAGTTGTATAAATGGAAAAAAAGTCGATTCCCAATGACATCAAAGAATTGAGTTTTGAAGATGCTCTCTCTGAACTTGATAGTATTGTAGGTGATCTTGAACAGGGTTCCAATAAGCTTGATGATGCTATCACCGCTTATGAACGCGGCACACTTCTCAAACAGCATTGTGAGGCCAAGTTGCAGGAAGCCAAAGAGCGCGTGGAAAAGATCACTATGGATGCCTCGGGGAAAATAATCGCGGAACCTGCCGATATCGCGTAGAGGAGCGGTGTGATTTCATTTGCTGATGCCTTAAAAGAAGCAGCAAGTATCACTGAAGTTGCTATGGAGAAGCTGATTCCTGAGGGTGAGGGCCCTGAGGCGAAGCTTTTGAAAGCCATGCGGTATGCTGCCTTTTCGGGCGGCAAACGGCTGCGTCCATTCATTGTTTTGACGTGTGCCGATCTTTTTGACGTTCCGAGGTTATGTTCTCAGAGAGTGGCGGCAGCGGTTGAAATGGTCCATACTTATTCCTTAATTCATGACGATCTTCCAGCCATGGATAATGATAATCTCCGCCGTGGCAAGCCGACTTGTCATAAAAAATTTGACGAAGCAACCGCGATTCTAGCTGGGGATGGTTTATTGACCCTAGCGTTTCAAGTTTTGTCGGATGAACCCACCCATGTTAATCCGGAGGTTCGTGGTGAGCTAATATTGGAAATGGCAAAAGCGATCGGTGCAAGAGGCATGGTTGGGGGTCAAATGTTGGATTTGTTGGCAGAGGGAGAAGAATTTGCCGCGCCCGAGATAGCCAGATTACAAAGAATGAAAACAGGAGCGTTGATAAATTTCTCCTGTCAAGCGGGGGCTATATTAGGGAAAGCATCAGAAAATCAGAGACATATGTTGAATGCTTTTGCCCATGATTTGGGTCTCGCCTTTCAGATAATTGATGATTTGCTTGACGTGGAAGGAACGGTTGAGGAAACGGGAAAAGAGGTTAATAAAGATGCGAGGGCGGGCAAGCAGACATTTGTTTCGCTACTTGGTCCGGAGCGGGCTCGAGATCAAGCAAAAATTTTATCAGCGCAGGCCATAAAACACCTTGAGATTTTCGAAGAAAAAGGCAATCTTCTGAGCCAATTAGTCCAATTTTTGGTTCAACGGCGTAATTAGTTAAATAAAAGGTATGAGAAGATCTAAGGGGTGATTGTGGCCAAAGCAGAGACAACGGTTTTACTTGATCAAATTACTTATCCAAATGACATCAAGCATTTTACGGTTCCGCAGTTAAAAAAACTCTCGGACGAACTGCGTCAAGAGACGATCGAAGTTGTCTCTATAACCGGGGGGCATCTTGGTGCTAGTTTGGGTGTAGTTGAGATGACCGTTGCATTGCATTACGTATTCAATACCCCTCATGACCGCCTAATTTGGGATGTAAGCCATCAGGCATATCCCCACAAAATTCTTACAGGACGCCGCGAACGTATTCGCACACTGCGGCAGGGCGGCGGCCTTTCTGGCTTCACTAGACGTGCTGAGAGCGAATACGATCCATTCGGTGCGGCGCATAGTTCGACTTCCATCTCTGCTGGTTTGGGTATGGCCATTGCCCGTGATCTTAAGGGTGAAGATCGCAACATTATAGCTGTGATTGGCGATGGGGCGATGAGCGCCGGTATGGCTTATGAAGCTATGAATAATGCTGCTTCTTTAGATACAAGAATGTTGGTGATACTGAATGATAACGATATGTCAATTGCTCCACCCGTAGGGGCAATGAGTGCTTATCTATCACGTCTAATTTCTTCCAAACCTTATCGCTCGTTTCGTCACTTTGCTAAGGAAGTAGCCGGGAAATTTCCACGACGTTTGGAAGTTACGGCACGCCGGGCGGAAGAGTATGCCCGTGGAATTTTAACTGGTGGAACTCTCTTCGAGGAGTTAGGTTTTTTCTATATTGGACCCGTCGACGGCCACAACCTCGATCATTTGTTACCTTTACTAAAAAATATTCGCGATATGGATGAGGCTGCTCCGGTTCTCCTGCATGTTGTGACTGAGAAAGGCCATGGTTACGTGCCGGCAGAAAAGTCGGCCGATAAATACCATGGTGTTTCCAAATTCGATGTGGTGACGGGAAAACAGACAAAGCCGGCTTCTAATGCGCCTTCATACACTAATGTTTTTGCCCAGGCATTGATCCAAGAGGCGGAGAAAGATCATAAGATTGTTGCAATTACGGGTGCAATGCCATCGGGGACGGGCCTCGACAAGTTTGGTATGTCTTTCCCAGAACGCACTTTTGATGTTGGTATTGCCGAGCAGCATGCTGTGACTTTTGCCGCCGGTCTGGCAACTGAAGGTTACAAGCCCTTTGCCGCTATATATTCAACTTTTTTGCAAAGAGGTTACGACCAGGTTGTGCACGATGTGGCAATCCAAAAACTACCCGTTCGCTTTGCAATTGACCGGGCTGGCCTAGTTGGTGCGGATGGTCCAACTCATGCCGGTTCTTTCGATATTACCTATCTTTCCTGCCTTCCAAATTTTGTGGTTATGGCGGCTTCCAATGAGGCGGAACTAAAACATATGGTGGCTACCGCGGCTGCGATTGACGATCGACCTTGTGCTTTCCGTTATCCCCGCGGTGAGGGCTTTGGCGTCGATATGCCGGACGTTGGGATCCCTTTAGAGATTGGAAAGGGTCGAGTTATTTGTGAAGGCACCAGCATTGCACTTCTTAATCTTGGTGGACGTATGGGTCAGTGTTTAGAAGCGGCAGACGAACTAGCATCACTGGGTTGGTCCACAACGGTTGCAGATGCTCGTTTCGCTAAGCCATTAGATAAGATGCTCATTCTGCGGCTCGCCAAGGAACACGAGGTATTAATTACTATAGAGGAAGGGGCCGTAGGCGGATTTGCGGCCCATGTGATGAATTATTTAGCAAGCGAGGGACTGTTTGACAAAGGTCTCAAGTTTCGGGCCATGACACTTCCAGATATCTTTATTGAACAGGATAGCCCTGACAGGCAGTACACACTGGCCGGGTTGAATCGCGTAGACATTGTGGCAACAGCTCTCACTGCTCTTGGTGAAGAGGCCGCTATTCAGGCTGCTGTCCAGCCTGCCCGGGCATAGGTAACTGAAAGACTGGTTACAAATCCTAAAATCCGAGTTGATCAGCTTGTGGTTGAACGTGGTTTGGCAAAGTCGCGTTCCCAAGCACAATCGCTAATCATGGCGGGTCGGGTCTATCTAGATAACAGCAAACTTCAAAAACCTGGAAATCAAGTCAATAGAGATGTAGCGTTAGAAGTTCGCGGTAAAGAGTATCCCTGGGTATCTCGTGGCGGAATGAAGTTAGATCACGGCTTAAACCATTTCTGTATTGATGTGTCAGGTTCTGCATGCATAGATATTGGTGCATCGACAGGTGGATTTACCGACGTGATGTTGGCTCGAGGTGCCACAAAGGTTTACGCTGTCGATGTGGGACATGGGCAGTTAGACTGGAAACTACGTCAAGATGAAAGAGTAATTGTACTTGAAAGAACAAACGCCCGTTACCTTACTTCTGATCTTATTCCTACTCCGATCTCTTTTTTATGCTGTGACGTAAGTTTCATTAGTCTAAGGGTTGTCCTCCCAAATAGTATGGCAATGATATCGCAGGGTGGGCATCTAGTAGGCTTGATTAAACCGCAATTTGAGGTGGGTAAAGGTCAGGTAGGTAGGGGGGGAGTGGTAAGAGATCCAGGTCAGCACAAATTAGTGTGTGATCGAATTTCGGATTGGATATCGAAAAATTCCGATTGGTCGGTGCTAGGCGTCACTGATAGTCCTATTACTGGGCCTAGTGGAAATAAAGAGTTTCTGATCGCGGCCTATAAAACAAGGCGACGTCTAAAAAACTAATATAAATTATATTTTATTTTTGGATTTTAGACGATTAATAAGTCCTCGTTGCACATATAATTTTTAGTCAAAAACAAAACCTTGAGCTATTCTATGATAATGACATTGTAGTCAATTTCGCGATATGAAAACTCATAAATTTGGGTTGCAAGGTCAAATTATGATATAATATCGAGGACCAGTTTGAGAGGTAGAGATGCCTGACGAGGGCACCGATATCACCGTACGGCCTAAGCTCTTGAAATACGCTCGGGAACTTGTGCCCAAATTACGTGAACGTTCACGCGCAGCGGAGGAAGCCCGGCAAATACCGGAACAATCCGTTTCTGACCTTGTTACAACCGGTTTATCACGTGTTTGCCAGCCAAGTAGGTTTGGAGGGAGTGAACAGCCTTGGGATGTACTTTGTGAAGTCAGTATGGAGCTTGGTAAGGGTTGTAGCTCCCAAGCTTGGGTTTTTAATATTTTTGCCGAATATAGTTGCCTTTTGGCACAGTTTCCTGAACAGGCACAGCAGGATGTATGGGGCGTTGATCCTAAAACTTTGATTTCTGGATCATATGTGCCATCCGGTGAGGCTAAAAAGACAGAAGGTGGCTGGCTGTTAAACGGTCGTTATGGCTTCTCTAGTGGCGTTCACAATTCCGGCTGGTCTATTGTTGGAGTTTTATTGCCAATCGGGGAAAATGATTCTCACGTCCATTGTTTTGTTCTAGTTTCTAAGCTTGACCGCAAGATCATTGATAATTGGCAAGTATCTGGTTTATCTGGAACTGGCAGTGCCGATATTGAGTTTCATGAAGCTTTTGTTCCCGAACATCGGGTTCTTGATGGACGTCTGGCTGCTCGGGGGGAAAGTCCAGGATCCGAGCTGAATACTGCCCCTGTTTATAAAATGCCTAATTTTGGGTTTGCGCAGACCGCACTAGCATCAGTTGTCATTGGTGCGGCTAAAGGAGCCATATCTGATTTTACGATGTTGATGAAGACAGAAAAAGTACGAGGAAAACCAATGGCTGATATCCATAGTATGCAGCTACGTTTGGCAGAAGCATCTGCTCAGGCGGAGAGTGCTCGTCTACTGGTTTTAGGTACGGCTCGAGAAAATATGGCCAAGCTGTCCACTGGAGCAAAGCTTATGCTTGGTGATTTGGCGAGGAACCGCCGTAATTCTGCATATGGTGTAGATCTCTCCAAAAGAGCGGTGAATAGTTTATTGGAAGTGACCGGTACCGCTGGGTTATACCTTGAGAATGATATCCAGAGGGCATTTAGAGACATCAATGCGGCTTCTGGTTATTATCCTCTTAGCTGGGATTTGAATGCTACCATATATGGAAGGTACGCGGTTGGTCTCGACCTTGAGGGCTTTTTGTAGAGTGAGTAAGTGTTTCTAAACTTCTGAAGAATTTTTTTAACGTTACAGACCGATGTTTTCTTTAGCGGCACTATTTTCTTTTGAAAATATTTTTGCCTAAGGTCGGATTAAAACACCAACAATCCGTAAGTCACTTTCATGTCCAAAAAAATAGTTTTATCTTGATTTTCCTGGACCCAATATACTCCAGAGATAATATTTAACAAAATTCATAACCTTAGTTTGAAAATAATTATTCCAAATACTAAACCTAATCGGCAGGAACTCTGATTTGCAACTAGAACCGTTAACCCACCCTTTTCCGACCATTAATAAAATATTTGCCGATATTCAATTTGTTCACGTCAGCAATGCAGTAATAGCTTTTATTTTCGCGGCTTCTGCGCCTGTTGCAATAATTCTAGGTGTAGGGACAAAAGGTGGCCTTTCTGAATTCGATATGGCTTCGTGGATTTTTGGCGCTTTTGCGTTGAACGGTATAATAGGGATTATAGTTTCAATAACTTATCGCCAGCCGCTGGTTTTTTTTTGGACCATCTCGGGTACAGTACTGGTAGGACCGGCTCTTGAGCATTTGACCTTCCCAGAGGTAATTGGGGCCTTTTACGGCACAGCTATACTTCTTCTCGTGTTGGGGTTAACCGGGTGGGTTAAGAGAATTATGGCAATTTTACCGATGCCAATCATTATGGCCATGGTAGCTGCTGTATTTCTACAATTTTCCCTTAACTGGATTAAAGCGATTGGGGAAAATCCATGGATTGCGGTCCCAATGACATTTGCATTCGTTTTGCTATCTCTTAACGGCCAGCTTTCCCGACGGATTCCGCCGATGATTGGTGTACTAGTAGTCGGCGTAATAATGGTAGTTCTTACCGGTTCGTTTGATTTAGTCGGGAACCTGGATCTTTCTATTACCAAACCCAAAATCTACATGCCTATATTTTCATGGGCAGCTATATTTGAATTGGTAGTTCCCCTGGCGGTTACCGTATTGGCTGCGCAAAACGCTCAAGGCATTGCTATCCTACGCAAGAATAAACACAATCCGCCAATCAATAGTATTACAGCAGTCTGCGGCGGTGCATCGTTAATTACTGCTTTATTCGGTGCTGTTTCGACCTGTCTTACAGGACCTGTAAACGCCATATTATCTAGCAGTGGGAAAATTCATCAACAATATACTGCTGCTATTGTAATTTGTTCGCTGGCAATTTTGTTTGGTATTTACGCACCGTTATTTACCAAACTAATGTTAGCCACTCCCTCCGCCTTTATTGCAACACTTGCGGGATTAGCCCTATTAAGGGTGTTGCAGACTTCATTTAAAGATTCCTTTGGAGGTAGTTTTACTCTTGGAGCTTTAATTTCCTTTTTAGTCACGATTGTAGATCAGTCTATTTTTAATATTGGTGCACCGTTTTGGGGTTTAGTATGCGGTTTTTTCACATCCTGGCTATTGGAGCGTGAGGATTTCAAAAAGATGTAAATCAAATTTGGATAGAATAGATAAAAAATTCAAAACTATTATTTATTATTGAGAATAAAATGGTTTTATTAAAAAACCGCGGGTGAGTAATGTAATCTGACTTTGTTTGATTAATTCTCTTATACGCGTGGATTGTAAACTTGGGTTTCTATCGCTATGGATATAAATGGAAAAGCAGCAGTAGTGACCGGTGGAGCCTCAGGATTAGGTGCCGCCGCTGCACGCATGTTGGCTAACAAGGGTGCAAAGGTCGCCATACTTGATCTAAATGAAGATCTTGGTGAAACAGTGGCCAAAGAACTAGACGGCTACTTTGTTACGTGTGATGTAACGGACGAACAAAGCGTCCAGGATGGATTGGAGGCAGCGACAAACGTTCATGATTGCGCCCGGATATTAGTGAATTGTGCAGGCATTGGTAATGCAGCACGGATGGTGGGCAAAAACGGTCCCCATGATTTTGGGTTATTTTCAAAAATTATTACGGTAAACCTCATTGGTACTTTTAATGTGACGCGCTTATTTGCTGTGTCTACAACCCAACTCGACCCTCTTGAGGATGATGAACGCGGTGTCATTATTATGACCGCATCGGTTGCTGCTTTCGATGGCCAGATAGGACAGGCGGCTTACAGTGCGTCAAAGGGTGGTATTCACAGTATGACCCTTCCAATTGCTCGTGAATTTGCAAATCGCGGTATCCGGGTGTGTACAATAGCGCCAGGTGTTTTGAAGACACCTTTGTTAGATATTCTCCCAGAGGAAGTACAAAAATCTCTTGGAGAAAGCATACCTTTCCCGAAAAGACTTGGCCATGCCGAGGAATTTTCTTCTTTAGCCATGCACATACTTGAGAACAGATATTTAAACGGTGAAACGATTCGCTTGGATGGCGCTCTACGCATGGCCGCTAAATAGTGCTGCTCCCAAAAAAATATATATGAAATAGAGAGATTCTATAAACTTAGAGAATTGCTTTGTGGCGCAGCAAGTGGTCAGCGAGCACACATGCAATCATGGCTTCACCCACAGGAACCGCACGGATACCGACGCAGGGATCATGGCGCCCTTTTGTCGACACTTCTGTTTCTTTGCCAGCGGTCGTGATGGTTTTCCGAGGTGTGGTTATGGAACTGGTTGGCTTAACGGCGAACCGGGTAATAATCTCCTGTCCACTGGATATCCCTCCTAATATTCCACCCGCATGGTTAGTAGTGAAGGTTGTTTTACCGTTTGTTATACGCATCTCGTCGGCATTCTCTTCACCTGTGAAGGAGGCTGTTTCCATGCCAGAACCAATCTCAACACCCTTGACCGCATTAATGCTCATGAGTCCTTTGGCAATATCTGCGTCCAGTTTATCATATACCGGGTTTCCCAGGCCGACAGGCACCCCGCGGACTACAATTTCGATCATCGCGCCTGCAGAAGAACCACTTTTGCGTAGACCGTCGAGATAGCTTTCCCATTGGACAACTGTCTCCTGGTCAGGACACCAAAACGGATTTTTACTCACTTGTTCCCAATCCCAGCGATCTCGACTTACCTTGTGGGGACCGATTTGAATGAGGGCACCGCGTATATCAAATATTGGCCCCAATACTTTGCGGGCAATTGCACCAGCAGCAACCCTACACGCAGTTTCTCGAGCGCTGGCTCGACCACTGCCGCGATAGTCCCGGTTTCCGTATTTTTTGTGATAAGTATAGTCGGCGTGGCCTGGTCGGTAGAGGTCTTTTATATCGTCATAGTCCTTGGAACGCGCATCTGTATTGCGAATGAGTAAGCTAATTGGTGTACCGGTTGTTTTATTTTCAAATACTCCTGATAGGATTTCTACTTTATCCGCTTCCTTGCGCTGGGTGGTGAATCGCGTTTGGCCAGGCTTGCGCCTATCCAGCCAGATCTGGATGTCTTCTTCAGTAAGTGTTATATTCGGAGGTGTTCCGTCAATAACACATCCAATAGCGGGGCCATGGCTCTCGCCAAAAGTCGTAAATCTGAAAAGGTGGCCAAAGCTATTGCCAGACATGGGTTATGGCCCGTTAGGTCTCTGGTTCGTCTCTGGAAACAGAAATATCTGGCGCGTCCACTGCTTTCATGCCTACTATATTATATCCGCAATCAACGTGGTGCACTTCACCGGTAACACCTGACGATAAATCGCTTAACAGGTAAACGCCGGCACCTCCAACATCATCAGCAGAGACATTTCGGCGCAGGGGAGAATTATATTTGTTCCATTTTAAAATGTAGCGGAAGTCTCCGACGCCTGCCGCGGCAAGTGTTTTCATGGGACCAGCTGAAAGAGCATTTACACGAATGTTTTGAGAACCTAAATCTTCAGCCAAATATCGAACGCTGGCCTCAAGAGCGGCTTTTGCGACACCCATTACGTTATAATGAGGCATTACACGTTCGGACCCGGCATAGGTGAGAGTAATTAGGCTACCACCTTCCGGCATAAGAGATTGCCCCCGCCGGCAAATTGCCGTGAAGGAATAACAAGAGATCTGCATAGTTTGGGAAAAATTTTCTGAAGTGGTATCAACGTATTTCCCAGTGAGTTCCCCCTTATCCGAATAGGCGATGGCGTGGACTATGAAATCCAGTTTTCCCCAACGTTTATGTATTTCGGAAAAAACAGCATCAATGCTTGGTTCATTTGTAACATCGCATTGAAGTATAATGTCTGAACCAATTGAAGTGGCCAAAGGGGTTACCCTTTTTAACAAAGCATCCCCTTGGTAGGTGAATGCTAACTCTGCCCCTTGTTTGCTGGTTGCATTAGCAATATGCCATGCGATTGAGCGCTCGTTAGCAACACCCATAATCAAACCCTTTTTACCGGCCATTAATCGAGAATCAGCAATCATAATTGTCCCCTATAATCCGCCGAAAATTCTGCTATGAATGTCACATGTAGCAAGAGCTAGAATGGGCGAAAACACTAGAGCATTATTATAATATTTTATCGCAAAGAGAAAGCGACGGGTTTGGAAACCTGCCGCTTTCTCTTTGATAAATTAAACTTGTATTGTTAGTTAATCACTCTCCACTTACCGTTCGGCTGGCGACAGGCTGTTCCTTTCGCGACTTCAGTGCGACCTTCTACTACAATTTCATGCTCATAATCACGGCAAAATTCTCCAGAAGCTAACTGCGTCGCTGGTTTGGGTGTCACTCTACCGGAGTTTCCAGTATCTGGGTTGCGCCAACTTGTAGCAACTCCAGCGCGGTTACTTTCAAGTGCTGTCTGTTCGGCTTCACCTGCTTTTAATCGGTCAACATAGTCAAGTGACTTGCCGATCTCACTTCCAAGGTATGCCCCTCCCAGGGCTCCGATAGCAACCGCAGCAAGTTTTCCTTTCCCCCCACCTACATTGGAGCCTAATAAGGCCCCGGCCCCGGCTCCCAAGAGGGTGCCGATGGTTTGTTTTGGGTTATTCTGTGTATCGGCGCAAGCAGCAACAAGACCCATCAGCGTAACGACAATGGTTAACCTCGAAACCTTCATTTAGAATGCCCCCATAAATATTAAATTAAAATTATACAGAATTATACGAACGCATAGTTTGATTGTAAGAATATAACACATTAATTATGGTTAAAATGTGAATTAGATTTAATTAATTGGAATTATTGGATTGGCCCGAGCTTCCTTGTCCTCTGGCATAGAGTGATATTTTGACAGATGAGTTGATTCCCTATCCCACAGATCCCGTTTCGTTGTTCAAAGAATGGTTAGCAGAGGCGGACAAATCTGAAAATGTCAACCCTACAGCCATGGCGTTAGCTACAGCTGATGCCAGTGGTGTACCATCGGTTCGAATGGTTTTATTAAAACACGTCGATGAACGCGGGTTCTCGTTCTACACTAACTCTGAGAGCCGTAAAGGTATCGAAATATCTCAAAATCCAAGAGCGTCGTTGTGTTTTTATTGGAAGTCGTTGTTGCGAGAGGTCAGGGTAGATGGACCCGTCTCGAACGTCGGCCGAAAGGAAGTTGATGATTACTTTGCTACTCGCACTCGTGGGAGTCAAATTGGAGCATGGGCTTCAAAGCAATCGAGGCCCTTAGAGGGACGTTTCGAACTTGAAAAAAGAATAGCAGCCTATTCGGCAAAGTTTAACGTTGGCAAAGTACCCCGACCTAAAGACTGGCAAGGCTATCGTGTTTATCCTGAGCGAATCGAGTTTTGGCAAGAACGTAAGTTTCGATTGCATGATAGAATCGTGTATAGTTATTCCGGCGAAGGGTGGAAAAGCCAAAGGCTTTATCCTTGAATCCAACGTAGAGGTAATTTCGGAGTAACCCGGCTTTGTGATGTACGGGGATGGAGTATAAAAATGCCGCAGGTTGAGACCTCCATAAATTTAGAGTCCAGCAATCAAATGGCCAAACTTATGCGGTTGGCGACGTATGCTTCGGTTACCGTAGCCGCGATTCTGATTGTTGTAAAAATAGGGGCTTGGCTTGCGACAGAATCGGTCAGCTTATTATCGTCTTTGGTTGATTCTTTGTTAGATGCCGGATCATCCCTGATCAATTTGTTTGCGATTTACCATGCTCTTCAGCCAGCAGATAGAGAACATAGATTTGGCCATGGAAAGGCTGAAGCCCTTGCGGGGTTGGCACAAGCAGCCTTCATCGCTGGTTCAGGTGTATTTGTAATGCTTGAGGCAATAGACCGATTGTTCAATCCAAGGGCTATTGACAACGGTGAGTTTGGAATAGGGGTCATGGTTTTCGCTATTCTGCTTACCTCTATACTCGTTTTATTTCAGGCCTATGTGGTCAGGAAAACCGGTTCAATCGCAATTCAAGCTGATTCATTCCACTATCGTGTAGATGTTTTGGTCAATATAGCCGTAATCATGAGCCTAATATTATCTTCCTACGGCGGTTTTTTAGTGGCGGATCCGTTATTCGCAGGTGTAATAGTCATCTATATGGGCTTTGGATCTTGGAAAATTGCGATCAAATCTCTAGACGATTTGATGGATAGGGAATTTCCAGATGAAGAACGAATAAAAATTAGAGAGATAGCAATGGCTCATCCTAAGGTGCACGATATACACGATATGAGAACCCGAAGATCCGGAAGATACTCTTTTATTCAGATACATCTTGAGATGAGCCGCGAGCTCACGCTTGTGGAGGCCCACCAAATTGCGGATGAAGTTATGTATAAAGTGGAAGAAGCTTTTCCGTCTACTGAAGTCCTGATCCATCAAGATCCTGAAGGTGTGGAGGAACGTCGCGATGGCCTTTAAGTAATTATGAATTTGCGCAAGGATTTAAATACAGCCGTTATTACGGGAACGAGCAAGGGTATCGGTTACGCGACTGCTATTTATTTTTTGGATCGAGGGTGGCGTATTATTTCCTGTTCTCGTTCCGATGCACCCAAGGACATTATCGACAACAATCACTGCCTTGGACACCTGAAGATCGACCTCTCTGATGAAGAAGAGTTATCCAGTTTTCTCGACATGGCAAATGATATTCTTGCTGGCAATCCACTTCAAGCTTTGGTGAATAATGCAGGAGTTTCGCCAAAGTCCCATAATTCTGAGCGACTTGGATGTCTCAATGGTGATATTAGTGCATGGCATGACGTATTTGAGCTCAATTTTTTTGTACCATTAAAATTAGGTAGAGGGTTTGCTTCTGCACTTGCTAAAGGGAAAGGTTCAATAATAAATGTAACTTCCATCGCCGGCCATAAAATTCATCCTTTTGCTGGTTCGGCCTATTCCACTTCTAAAGCGGCTCTCTCAGCTCTTACCAGAGAAATGGCTAATGAGTTCTCAGGCTTGCAAGTTCGTGTCAATGCCGTGGCCCCTGGAGAAATTGCTACCGAGATGATTCAACCGGAATATGAAATGCTAATACCCCGTATACCCCTTAACCGGTTGGGTACTCCAGAGGATGTAGCCCGCACTATTTATTATCTGTGTTCGGAGATGTCAGAATATGTCACTGGTACTGAAATTTGGGTAACCGGTGGTCAGCACATGTTTTAACGTTGATTTTATTATTCGTTGTTACCCAACTGGGCCCGGAAAACAATCAGCCATTCTATTCGAGAGTTTAGCCATTCAATATCATTTGTTAGCCATTCGACTAGATATCCATAATCGTTTTCGTGGTATTTCAGTAGGTCATTAAGACGAACAAGTTCGGTTTCGCAAAGTTCTAAAAAATCGTCTGCTTGTACCATTTGATCTTCAATAGGAAGTAGATGAAGAAAACGAAATTTCAGGGCTGTGATAAGTTTATTGAGTTCGCTGCTTCCGGAGCGGATATTAGCAAGTAGAAGTGTATTTAGAACAGCATGTCCTTCGCTTGTGATAATCATGGGGGGATTTGGGGTATCTCCTCGGTCTAAAATTTTAATTAAGCCCTCGTACCGGAGGAGTTCAATCGATTCCCCCATTAGATCCAAAGATGGTCCGGTTATTCGGCTGACAAAATGACGAACGGAAGAAACGAGGTCGTCATACGTCATCGCTTCTCCGCTTGGTTGTTGGGCAAGTGTTCCGAGCGCGCATAGTCTTATTGTTTCCCGTGGGGTAAGTGAATTATCTGCGTACATATTTTATTTGTTGTTTGAAAGAGTTTCTATAAAGCGTGCGATGACTTCCAAGGTAATATCCTTTTGCTCAATTTGTGGAGAATGCCCGCAATTGGGAATTATCTTTACTTTGGCCTCGGGTCCTATCCCCGTCTGGATAGCATTAACTTGGGCGCTTGTTCCGTATTGGTCGTCTTCACCTTGAACGACTAGGGACGGTAGAATTATATTCGCCAGATAACTTTCAATATTCCATTCTTTAAACTCTGGAGCGAGCCAAATATCGTTCCATCCCCAAAAAGCGCAGTCCACATTGGTGCCGTGATATTTGGCGAGTTTCTCCCTTAAGCCCCTAATTTTGAAGGCGTTTTTTGCTTCCTTAATGCTTTTAACGGTAATGTCTTCGTTAAACACATGCGCAGCCAACAACACCAATGCCTCTATCCTTGAGTCTCGGGCACCGCCTGCATTAATCAAAGCAATAGAGGCGCCATCGCTGTGGCCAACAAGAATTGCACGATTGATACCCTCAACATCGAGAATATTTGGTAGAACATCCAATCCTTCAGCGTGCATAAAATCCAAATTTCTGGGCAGTGGCACTGGGTCAGATTTTCCGTATCCCTGGCGGCTATAAACAAAGGAAGACAGCCCAGTGAGGTTCGAAAGATTTTGTGGAAAATCCCGCCACATGCTCACGCAGCCTAAACCTTCATGAAGAAAGACCATAACCCTATCATTTTGATGTGAACGGGCGTTAACCCACTTGGCTTCAAGACTGATCCCGTTGACTTTGATGAGTTTGGTTTCGTTGGTCATAATAAAGTGCTAGTCAATTGCCAGAGCGCGCCACTGCATGAGTGGTGAATGCCTTTTTGTTTGTATAGCTTGTTGACCCCGGTAATTGAAAGAGCTGAAATTATGTTTGAAAAAACTCGACCTTTGTTGGTTTTGGCAAATGAAATTGGAGCGCATCTAAAATCAAAAAAAGAAACGATTGCAGTCGCGGAATCGTCTTCGGGTGGTTTGATTTCTGCAGCGCTTTTATCTGTTCCTGGTGCTTCTTTATATTTCTTGGGTGGTGGAGTAATTTACACTCGGGAAGCCCGCCGAGCACTGTTAGGCTTTTCGGAAAATGAAGTGAGCATGCGTGCGGCAACTGAAGAGTATGCTGCTCTCGTAGCAGAAACTATCCGTGATCAGCTTGGTGCAACGTGGGGACTTGGTGAGACGGGGGCGAGTGGCCCCACAGGAAATTCCTATGGTGATCCGGCCGGGCATACGGCCATGGCCGCGGCAGGCCCTGAAAACAAGAGTGCTATCTTGGAGACGGGAAGCGACAATAGGGAAAGCAATATGTTGCGATTTGCTGAAGGCACTCTCCACCTTTTGCGGTCATTGCTCAATTCGTGACTGCTAGTATATATACCGTTGAAAAAATCTAATCTCAGATAGTGGAGCCAATCCCTAGGCGGCAACCTTTAACCCGAGTTGACCCCAAACTTCCTTCATTGCAGAGATTAATTTATCCATAAGTTGATCATTATGGAGGGGTGTTGGTGTAAAACGTAGTCGCTCGGTACCCCTGGGGACAGTGGGATAATTGATCGGTTGTACATAAATACCATGATTGAAGAGAAGTTCATCACTAGCTTGCTTACAAAGTACGGGGTTCCCCACTAAAACGGGCACAATGTGTGTAATGGATGGCATTACTGGAATCCTAGAATCTATAAACCGCTTCTTGAGTCTCGCTGCTCTTTCCTGGTGTTGAACCCGCAACTCGTTGTGCTCTTTGACGTAGCGTACGCTTGCTAAAGCACCCGCAGCGACTGCCGGTGGAAGCGAAGTGGAAAATATAAATCCGTCACCATATGATCGGATAAAATCACAGAGAGCCTCCGAACCCGCTATATAACCACCAACTACACCAAAGCCCTTAGCCAGAGTACCTTGAATAATATCAATGCGATCCATCAATCCTTCGCGTTCGGCTACTCCCGCTCCCCGTTCTCCATAAAGGCCCACGGCGTGCACTTCATCGATAAACGTAAGGGCGTTGTATTTGTCGGCAAGGTCAAGAAACTGTTTGATAGGGGCAATATCTCCATCCATTGAATATACGGATTCAAAGGCAATCAGAATTGGTCGGTTGGTCCCTATTTCTTTAAGCTTCGCCTCGAGATCCTGTAAATCGTTGTGTTTAAATATTTTCTTTTCCGAGCGAGAGTGTTGGATGCCAGCTATCATGGAATTATGGTTCATTTCGTCAGAGACAATTACACAATTAGGTAGCATTCGACCAATTGTACTGAGTGTGGTCAGGTTTGCGACATAACCAGAAGTGAAAATTAAACCAGCCTTTTTATTATGTAAATCGGCTAACTCTTGTTCGAGTAAAATATGGAAGTGGTTTGTTCCGGCAATATTGCGGGTGCCACCTGCTCCGGCGCCACTTTTGTCCAGGGCATTGTGCATAGCATCAATAACAACAGGGTTCTGTCCCATAGCCAAATAATCGTTTGAGCACCATACTGTGATATCAGTTGCACCACCCGCCTGATAGTTCTTGGCTGATGGAAAGCTACCGGCTTCACGTTCTAGATCCGCAAAGACCCTGTAGCGACCTTCTTTTTGAAGAGCGTCTACCTGCTCAGAAAAAAACTCTTCGTAGTTCATAACAACCTAATTGATTAAATGTCTTAATTGTTAATGACCCTTAGAAAGTATCGCATAGTATAAATTGGCGAAAAAGTGTCAATTGCCAAGCCTTTTTTGCCCGAATTATATAGGTGGCGGATTTTGGTCAATCCAGGCGGCGGTTTCGTCCAAAGAAATTTCTACAATATTTAACATCCGTGATATCTCATTTTTGTTAATTATCAAGGGTGGAGAAAATGCGAGGGTATCACCTAACGCCCGAGTGATGAGACCATTTTCTTGGCATCTTTTCACGAGGTATTGCCCAACGCCTTGCACTAGGTCAAAAGGATCTTTATTGCTTTTATCTCTAACCAGCTCTAATGCGCCCAGAAGGCCAACACCTCTGACTTCTCCGACCAAACTGTGGTCAGAAAACCTTTCAAGTCCAGATTGTAGGATTGGTGACACCTTTTTAACTTGTGCGATGATATCAATTTCTTCATAAATTTTTAGGGTTTCTAGCGCGACCGAACATGGAACGGGGTGCCCACCATAGGTAAAACCATGACCAAAAATTCCTATTTTTTCACTTTCGAGAACCATTATTTGGAAAAGATCCTCGTTAATCAACAGGGCTGAAATGGGCAGATATCCCGACGATAAAGCCTTTGCAACGGTGATCATATCAGGCTTAAGATCGAAAGTCTCTGTTCCAAACATGTTACCGGTACGGCCAAATCCGCAAATCACTTCGTCAACAACAAAAAGAATATCAAATTTTTTTAGTATTGGCTGGATTTTTTCGTAGTATGTCTTGGGAGGTGGAATTACACCACCCGCTCCCATGACTGGTTCGGCGAAAAAAGCGGCAATAGTGTTTGGATCTTCTTGTTCAATGAGTTTGCGAAGATCGGAAGCACAGCGAGTTGCAAATTGCTCTTCGCTTTCACCTTCCAAACCAAATCGGTAAAAGTGAGGGCAAGTTGTATGGATCACCCTATCGATGGGGAGATCAAAATCAATATGATTATTGGGTAACCCAGTCATACTGGCCGTAGCAATGGTTACCCCATGATAAGCTTTTTGACGGGAGATAATTTTCTTTTTTTCAGGCCGCCCAAGGGCATTATTTACATACCATATAATTTTAATCGCCGTATCGTTGGCCTCCGAGCCAGAGTTGGCGAAGAATACTTTAGACATAGGGACAGGAGAAATCCCCAAAAGTTTCTCAGCTAGTTCAATGCCAGGCGGATGGGACTTGCCACCGAACCCGTGATAAAAAGGTAAATTATTTAGCGCTTTTGTTGCTGCTGCTACCAACCGCTCATTGTTGAAACCCAGAGACGTGCACCACAGTCCGGAGAGAGCTTCAATATACGTTTTCCCTTCCTCATCAAATACCTCAACCCCTTTACCGCTGGTGATGATTAGAGGACCAGTTTGGATATGGGATTTTAGGTTTGTATAGGGATGCAAATAATTGGCAATATCGCGAGCAGCCATGGAGTTAGGTATGCTAGACATTCGCTTCTCCAAGTTAATGTTTATTCTATTTTAAACCCGACCATATTGGTCATCTAATCGTTCGATGTCGTCTTCTCCAAGATATTCGCCCGATTGAACTTCTATAACTTGTAGAGGAACATCAGCGTTGTTCTCAAGCCGATGTATTTCGCCTGCGGATATAAAGGTGGACTGGTTCTCTCGGAGTTCAAGCACCTGATCTTCCCTTGTGACCGTGGCTATTCCTGCCACCACTACCCAATGTTCCGCTCGGTGTTGATGGCGCTGTAAGCTGATTTTGGCGCCTGGCGATAGATTGATAAGTTTAACTTGGAATTTCTCGCCAAATTCCAAAGATTGATACCAGCCCCATGGCCGATGAATTTTAGAGCGAGAGATTTTCGGTTTTGAGCCTCTTGCATTTAATCTCTCTACTAGACCCTTGACTTGTTGGGCATGTTCTTTACCAGCGACGAGGACGGCATCGTCTGTTGATACTACGATGACATTCTTAAGGCCTAACGCCGCTACGCATTTATTTTCGGAACGAATGTAGGAGCCTTGAACCTGCTCCGTAATCACATCTCCCAACATGACGTTACCATGATCGTCTTGGTTTGAAATTGCCCAAAGTGTATCCCATGAACCGACATCGCTCCAACCCATATGCGCCGGCACCATGGCGACCTTATCCGATTTTTCTATTACCGCATGATCGATAGAAATGGCCGGGTTTTTATCAAATGTGTCGCTATCTAGACGAACAAATTCCAAGTCACTCAATTTTTTTTCGACAGCAGTGCGGGTTAATTGAGTTACCTCTGGGTGAAATTTCTTTAATTCACTTAAGTAGCATTTGGCTGAGAACATGAATATACCACTATTCCAAAAGTAATCGCCGGAATTAAAAAATTTGGTAGCAAATACCTCATCAGGTTTCTCAAAAAAATTGGATACTTTATAACAACCGGAAGCATCGGCTAACTCATTTCCAGGCTGGATGTATCCGTAACCGGTTTCTGGTTTCAATATAGGTGTGCCCAAGGTCACAATTTGCCCCCGTGTCGCCGCTTTTTTAGCAGTTAGTATTACTTCAAGGAACGCGTCGGGATCTTTGATAACGTGATCAGAAGGTAAAACGAGCAAAAGCGCGTCCTCACAAATCTGTTCTGAGAAGATTGCGGCTACAGCAGCTGCAGGGGCAGTATTGCGGCCGACTAGCTCGAGAATAATAGCTCTCGGGATAACATTAATTTCCCGAATATGTTCGGCGACAATGAAGCGGTGTTCTTCGTTGCAAATAACGAGTGGGGAATCAAAGTTCGTGCCTGAAGATCTAATAACGGTTTCCTGGAGTAGACTTTTATCCGAAACCAGGGATTGGAGTTGTTTTGGATAGAGCGCGCGCGACAAAGGCCACAGCCGGCTACCAATTCCGCCAGAAAGTATAACAGGAATAATCTTTTGTTTTTTCATGGTTATTTCATGAATCAGAAATGTTATAATGGGTTTACCTTTATACGGGCAAACAAAAAACCCGCCTAAAAAGGGCGGGCTCTAACCATAACAGCGCCAGTAAGTTATAAACCCTATCTACGCATGTTTTTCTATCACTTTTGTCCTTCCATTAAACCCTCAGCAATATTTAGGTTGATGTTGATCAGGCTATCAAATATCTCTTCCGAAGGTTTGGCCAAGGCCTTCGTAGTCTGTTTATCGACAAATATACTCAAGCTCATCAAATTTGCCTTCAATTCATCCGGCAGCTCATTCTTGCCCTCCGCAACATCCGCTTGAATAATTGACCATAATAACTGATTGTAGGTCAGAGCTTTCTCACAGGCATCTAGATCACCAAGTTTTTGTCGTGCTTGGTCAAGCACATACGCCGCCTGAGAAAAAGCAGCAGCATCCATTTCGCGTTTGTTATCGAATTTCACCTTCGGATTGTCCGTCATGTGCTATCCTCTAATTACGCATAGTTAATAGGCTTTAACAATTTTAGCCGTTATTGCACATTCACACAAAAAATATACAGCATTTAATTAAGAACTTGCAATCATAGTTGCGAATCAAGCTGTTATGAAGAATTCTGCATTTTGGGTTGAATGAGTCCTGGAAAGTGACACTTAGCCAAATGTTCGTCAGTGAGAAAGCTTTCAGAGTTGGGTGAAGGTATCTGAAAATGGCAGATTTCCAAGGCTTTATGACAGTGGTTGTAAAATAAGCATGCAAAGTTTTTGTCGTTTTCAGGTTCAGTGTTTACCACCCGTTGAGCACACAACTGGCATTTGTTCTTGCCCCATTCAGATCTCGAGGAGATCAATAAATTGGTATATGGGTGTAGGGGCGGAGCGAAAAACCGATTCGGCGACCCTAGATTCGACTACATGCCCCTTGTACATGACAATAACTTTATCAACTACATGCGAGAAGACCTACAAGTCGTGTCTAATGAACAAGAATATCAAATTCTTCTTCTTTTTAAGGTCCATTAGCAGGTTGGTGATTTGGCTTTGGATAGAGACGTCAAGAGCAGAAAGGGGTTCGTGAATATTTGATGGATACGAGTCAGGACTTATCCATGGTTAATTCTTTTGTTGGATAGCACCGGAAACACCATTTCACGTGATAAATCGGGTTCAGCACAATTCGTGAGTATTATTTCCCGAACTTGATCTCGAATAGATAATGAATTTCTCCATCGATCGGAAACTGAGCCTGTTTTACGACTTATAGGCTTTAGGATTTTTACGTTAACGGAGCCTAGTCTTGGTAATTTGGTGCCATCCCGAAGTATGGAACGTGTACCACGCAATACGATAGGGATAATAGGAACACCTGTATCCACAGACGCCGTAAAAGCTCCCATATGAAAAGGAAGGAGACCCGGCATTCGAGTAAACGTGCCTTCAGGAAAATAGACGAGATTACCCTCATCCAAAAGGTTATCAGTTATACGAGTTGAATCTTTTATACTTTGCTTGGCGTCAAACCGCTCTACGAAAAGAGTATTTAACTTGGTCAAAAACAATCGAGAAAAGAAGTTGCCCCGGAGTTCGGCCTTTGCAACGAAACGTAATCGTTCCGGAAGAGAACAAATCAATACCGCGCCATCTATATAACTAGCGTGATTAGCAACAAATATTACAGGTTCTTCAGAATTAAGATTTTCTTTGCCTTCCACCGAGAGGCGGATACCCGTGAGGTATAATAAAGTGGCAAGAGCCATTTTCAAAAATGTCCAACGCATACCAATTGATGGACCTAAAGTGACTACTAGCCATACCATTGGAGCCAGGAAAATAACCGTTAACCAAACATAAGTCGCATAAGTCCAGCTTAGCATTGTTTGATAATAATCATGGCATTTATGGATTACACCATTTAGGGGTAGCATCAATGACTGCCATTTTGCAGCAATCGTTAATTCGCCAGTAATACCCATCTCGTATAATGCTTGGGCGGCGTGCCTACGCACTTTGCCGCTAGAGGTCTTAGGAACAGAACGAGGGGGAACCAGTACAATCTCATCGGGTCCAATGCCTGTCAGGTCTGAAGAAAGAGCCATTATGGATTTATTTAGATTTAAAATTCTCTCTTCTGTTTGTATGCGGGTTTCTGCCATAACTATAAGTCGGTCAAATCCAGTCTCTGGGTCGGGGCTTCCAAAAACAGCTACATTGCCAAGTTGAATCCCATCTAATGCTCCTATCTCAGCTTCTAGCTCTGAAGGGTAAATATTTCTTCCTCCTCGAATTATCACATCCTTCTCACGGCCTAATATAAATACTTGACCATTGGCAAGGTAACCGAGATCGCCAGAATTACGCCAGTATCCATCAAATAATTTTTTTGTCATACTTTTGTTTCTATAATATCCAGATGTAGAAGACGGACCTTGAAATTGAATTAGCCCTTGGCAACGTTCTGGTACTTCCTCCCCGGTACCATCAACCACCCTGATTTGGTGCCCTGGCAAGGGCTGTCCGCAGGATGGAACATTGAGAACATCGTTTTCTGGGGTGTTTGAATCGGCGGGAACGGCTCGTTTGGATTTATTAATGATTATTTTATTAATGCGGTCAAATTTAGGTGCAGTTCCAGGCGTTGGGAAAGCGAGCCCGACGGAGTTTTCGGCAAGCCCATAGACCGGCATCATTGAATTACAATCAAAGCCATGAGCACCGAACTTGTCACAGAATTTTTCAATCGTCTTGGGTTGTACAGGTTCAGCACCATTAAAAGCCACACGCCAACTCGAAAGATCTAGGCCCTCAATATCTTGCTCTCGGATACGTGCCAAGCATGCCTCATAGGCGAAGTTCGGTGCTCCAGAAATTGTACCTTTATATCTATCAATTGCCTTAAGCCAGCGTTGCGGTCGGTTAAGAAAGCTTAATGGGCTCATAATAATAAGAGGCATGCCAAATGTGAGGCTCCCAAGCCACGCACCAATTAGACCCATATCATGGTATAGGGGTAGCCAACTTACAAATACGTCATCAGGGCCTACTTGAAGAAAATTACCCATGGCGCGAATATTGGAAATCAGGTTTTCATGGCTTAGTACAACACCCTTTGGGTCACCAGTGCTGCCGGAGGTATATTGTATAAATGCTGTATCCTTTGGTGCAGGTATCGGTAATATACCTTTTTCAGCGTCTTCAACCAGATTTGCACATGTCGTTATACGACGAATACTCTGAACCTGGTTGGCCAGAGAAATAGAGAGGGGTATCGCTTCATCAATCGTGATCATCATGACCGCTTTAGCGTTATTTGCGATCTTTGTTTGGCGATTGATATGGTCTTTAAGTAGTTTGGGCCGCGTAGGGGGATAAATAGGTACCGGTACACCACCTGCAAAAAGTACACCGAAAAAACTTACAAAATATTCTCGACTTGTTGGAAGCATTAGAAGTACCGTTTCGCCTGGCAAAAGTTCGTTTACGAGAAGTCCCGTAGCGAGTTCCCGGGCATCGGTAAAAAGATCAGAATAGGTAATAACCTCGGTTTGTTCATTTTCTCCCAAAATATGGATGTGTGGTATGGAAGCATTATGCTCGGATTGCCATGTGAGAATCTCGTTGAGGGTTTTGGCGTTATGGGGATTAGGGTCCGTTATGGTCGTTTCAAATTGTTCAGCTTTACCTAGGTTAACATTTAGCTTGATATTTTTGCGACTTCCTAGCCCTTCCAGTTCCCGAAGAAAATCTCTTGGTGTTTCCATCAATGTTAATGCTCTATCGCTCAGAGACACTTGAAATTTGTTTTCAATACGATGGACAAGTTCCATTCTGGAAAGACTATCTAACCCGAGTTCTGTATCGAGTGCACTATCCAGAGAAATTGAGCTTCTAAAATTATGCCCAGGATGCAACTCGTCGCAAATCTCGGCAACGAGATACAACAAATTATCAGCAGAGACTACTTGCTCTGAATTAATTTTATTGGTTGTCTGAATTAATTTTTCTTTTTGCACTTAGCTGCTGCTATTACGTTTTGGGTTGTTATTAACGTTGGAGAATAGGTTTGTTTATAACTTAGTGTAGCTAGGCCGGTCGAGTTCGGCAATTGAATCTGAATTCAAAAGGCACGTCATAGTTCAGGCATTATCATAAGACATAAATTTCCTTTATTAGTATAAAACAGTTGATTTCAATTTCGAGTGCCCTAGATACATAAGGACTACTTTATTGAGTTTTTTAGGATATGTTTAAGTGCAAATGTACACCACAGGGAACACTTAAGGTAAATATGATGAAATTGTTGGCGGTAGTTACTTTACTTATTGCTTTTTTGATGATTGACGTGACCCATGTTCGTTCCATGGGTAACCAAGATGATACTACTTCAAATCCAGCAAAAAAGGATTTTGCCGATGGTAAGTCCGCGGTTTACTCAGGTCGATTTGAAACAGCTATACGCTTATTAAAGAAAGTAGTTGCTCAAGAACCGAAGAACGCGGACGCCCACAACTATATTGGCTTCTCTTATCGTAAGATTGGTAAATTGGATTTGGCTGCGTCGTCTTACAAACAAGTATTTTCTATTAATCCTGATCACAAAGGTGCCCTCGAGTATCAAGGTGAGCTTTTTCTAAAACTTGGAAATTTATCAGGGGCAAATGAAAACCTGGCCAAACTAGAAAAGCTCTGCCCATCTACCTGTAAAGAACTTGCGGAGCTAAAGCGAGCTATCGCGGACTTTACTGCTACTCATGGTGATAGAAAGGGAACCTAACCTTAATATTTACTTGCCGCCATGGGAGGCAGACCAACCCAATGGATCGTCCAAGAATTCTTTTACGTCATCAATTTCTTTGGTAGTAAAATATCCGCCGGATTCAGCGACTTCTATTACGTCCGACCAGTCGCAAAGGTAATGCATTCTGACGCCGGCTTTGGCCATATTGGCTTCAGCTCCTGGAAAGGCACTATAATAAAAAACGACAAATACATCTGTTACCATGCCGCCCGCCTCTCTTAACGCTTCTATAAATGTAATTTTGCTTCCACCATCCGTTGCTAAGTCCTCTACAAGCAAAACACTGCTACTCTGAGGCATGTCACCTTCAATCTGAGCCATACGGGCAAAGCCCTTGGGTTTTTTCCGGACATAAAGCATGGGTTTTGAAAGCGCTTCAGAGATCCAGGCAGCATAAGGTATTCCGGCGGTCTCACCACCTGCCACCATGTCGATGGGATTAGAAATTTCACGTGTTATGAGATCGACCGCCATTTTGATTATGGTACGCCGTTGCGGCAAATGAGCGATAACCTTACGGCAGTCGATATAAACGGGGCTGGCCCAACCGGATGTCAGCTTGTAAGGATCTTGTGGTCGGAAGTTGATTGCCTTTATATCAATAAGGCACTTAGCCACTGCTGCTCCTAGTTCTTTTCTCTCGAAATCCTTTTCGGTATTTACCATTTGTAAGGTCTCTCTATGAAATAATGCAAAACTAATAAGATGAGCTTCGACGTCGGATTACATGATCTACAATAATAATTTAGTTTATAGTTTGGTCGATATTAATTTCGCGGTTTATTTATGCAAGTTGCTGAAGGCTCAGCACACTCCTAATACTCCTAATACTTCTCTTACGATGGAAGGCGAGCTACTAGCGATAGGTGCTAAATATCAAAAAGCGGGTCAGACGCAACAAGCAAAAATAATTTATAATAAATTATTGAAATTTGACCCCACTTGCGCCCCAGCCCGTCATCGTTTGGGAATAATTCTTTTTTTAAAAGGGGATCCAATTGGTGCAATTAAGTTGATTGATTCCGCTATAGTTCTTCAACCCGATAACACAATTTATTATATGTCGCTTGGTAAGATCTTACAGATTGAAAATAGATCAGGAGAGGCGAATGCTGCTTTACGTAAGGGTATGATTAATTTTCTAAATATAACCCAGATCATAGCAAGATTACATTCGGTACCCGAGTATTACAGTGTCCTCACAATACTGCGAACTGATGATATCAGCGCGGTCCAAAAACACCGAAACTGACTAGTCGAATGGGTCAAATTGCTCCAAGATCATACTTTCCACAAGAGCCAGTTCGTGAGTTTCTAGATAAGGCTATGGAGCACCACGAAAAGGGTGCGATTACTAAGGCAGAAAAATATTACAAACGTGTTTTAAGGATTGATCCAAACCATATTGATGCACTTCACCTATCAGGTGTTATTGCTCACCAGTTAGGACACACACCGCGCGCTATTAAACTCATTCAGCAAGCAATAGCTAATGATAATAATCAAGCAGTATTCCATAACAATCTTGCCATCATTTATAACAAAATTGGCCATTGGGTAGAAGCCACAGCATCTTCCCGCAAGGCTCTAGAAATTAGCCCAAATGATGCGGAGGCTTGGGGGATCCTAGGTGAAGCCCTGGCAGGTCTCGGGCAGATTTCCGATGCAGTTAAAGCTTGTGAGAGGTCCATAACTCTCAAACCGGGAAATGTTATGATCTATTGCAATCTTTCATCTTTACTGACGGCGCTTGATAGGTTTAACGAAGCGGAAGAATGGAGCCGTTTAGCGTTGAAGTTGCAGCCAAACTTAGCGAAGGCTCTGCATGGACTTGGAGTAGTACAATCGGCATCTGGCAAGTTGGACGAAGCGGAAGTAAGCTTCAAAAAAGCACTCAAATTAGATCCCCGAAACAGCCAAACTATGATAAACTTAGCATCAATTTATTCAGCTAAATTGAAATATAATGAGGCAATCCTCCTTTTCGAAAAAGTGATCAAATTTAATCCTAAGTCAACGGAATCTATATTCAATTTGGGTGTTTGTTATTCGGAATTAGGAGAAATGGACCAGGCGCTGAGATGCTTTGAACGGACTCTAGAGATTGATCCAAATAATGTTAACGCTTCCTACGCTATTGCGACATCAGGAAGAAAAATAATGAGCTCAGATGAGTTGCAGAATTTAGAACAATTATTAAACTCCCCTTCTATTTCGTCTGACAACAAAGTAAAAATTAATTTCGCTTTAGCATGGCAGGCAGATAAACGTAAACTACCAATGCGGGCAATTACTTTCTGTGCAGCAGGTAACAACCTAAGAAAAAAATTATTATCTACGAAAGGATACACATTTGATCCGATTGCTCATCAGGAGTTAGTCGAAAGGGTCAAAAACGTTTATACAGAAGTTTTTTTTAAAGACCGTACTAACTTTGGTATAGGGACGGAACAGCCTATTTTTGTTGTCGGCATGCCTCGCTCCGGAACCACACTGGTCGAGAAGATAGCGGCGAGCCACCGGGAAATTTATGGAGCGGGGGAACGCAACGCGATACCAAAGATCGTGCAAAAATTAGAAAGAGAAGCGAATAAGAAATGTGAGTTTCCAGAGTTGATTACTAATTTAAGTAAGATTGAAAGTATCGAACTTGCAAATTCAGATCTAGAGATGTTGAAAGATCTTTCTGGTGCACGAAGAGTTATTGATAAGATGTCGCTTAACTATCTCTACCTTGGGTTAGTAGCCCTTCTTTATCCACGGGCCAAGATCATTGATTGTCAACGCGAGCCTCGAGATATTGCAATGTCATGTTATTTTCAAAATTTTTCCAATATGCAGCCTTGGAGCTGTGACCTCGGCCATATTGGCGTTTACTTCAATATGTATCGTCGGATAATGGCTCATTGGGAGAAAGTATTACCTTTGCCAATTCTGAAATTACAATATGAGGATCTGGTAAATAACCTAGAAGGAAAGAGCCGAGATATTATTGACTTTACTGGGCTTGACTGGGACGAGGAATGTCTGAATTTTTTTTCGTCACCCGGCGGGGTTCGTACAGCATCAAAGTGGCAGGTTCGTGAACCTATTTATACGAGTTCGGTTGGTCGATGGAAGCTTTTTAAAAATTACTTGGCACCATTTAATGCTGTATTAGATGCTTCTTATCGTTAAACAAAATATTTCTCTCAGACTAGGAACATCTCACTACAGGGCTTAGGTTAGAATAGTGATTAGCAGTTGGGTGGCATTTGCCTTTAGATTTTATGCTTAAAGCTCAATCAAGAATCGATGGGCCTTTAGTTTGGGTGTTGAAGGATGAGAGGCCTGGCACGGGCAATCAAGCCGTTGGCGTTGCAGATGCAATTAAAGTCAAATACCAAATCAAAAAGCTGGAACTTTCAGCTTTTGGTCGATTGCCAAATTTATTACTCGGGGGATCCTTGCGGACTATAACCTCAAATGCGAAGAAGTGCATTTTACCTCCGTGGCCGGATCTAGTAATCTCAGCGGGTCGACGAGCGGCGTCAGTCGCTTTGCACATCAAACGCAAATCAGAAGGTCGGACATTCATTTGTCAGATTATGTTTCCAGGAGATGGTTTGGTTGCGGAACTCGATCTTGTTGCTGTCCCCAAGCACGATCAAATTGAGGGACGCAATATTTGGAGTATTACTGGCGCGCCAAATCGAATAACCGATGTGGTTCTTTCTGAGGCCAGATCTAGGTGGCAACAAGAATTTAGCCAACTACCAAGGCCAATAGTTGGTCTTATCGTTGGAGGTGCTACCAAACGTATGCCATTAGGAACCAAACAGGTCGAGGAATTGGCCCAATTGATTGCCGACCATAACCGTACCTCGGGAGGGTCAATAATAGTCACAACTAGCAGACGAACAGGTAAAGCAGCGGATACGCTATTTGAGAAGTTGAGCAAACTTGGCCGTGAAACTGTTAATTTTCATCGTTGGAACGAAGGTAATGAAAACCCGTATTTGGGAATACTCTCATATTCTGACATACTCATTGTTACTGGCGATTCAATAACCATGCTGAGTGAAGCCTGCGCTGCACCCGGGGGAGTTTACATTTATACTCCTACCGAATTCTCGAGCGTAAAACATCTCAGGTTCCACGCAGAGCTCTATGCAATGGATGCAGCACGACCACTACAAAATGAATTAAAACACTGGAAGTCAGTTCAATTTAACTCGGCCAACGATGTAGCAAAAGAGATTAATTTACGTCTTGGTTGGTAACCTGATTTACTCAAATTAAAACAATTGGAGCTTGTAAGAGTTTTTCATCTGGCTACATCGCCCAGTGTTTTTTGCGAAAATTAGCAACCCTACTGCCAAACTATTTTACTTTGATTATTGATGGTGTTTTCTTGCCCCATTGGTTAATTCCTCCGGGGGAGTAGAATTGTTTTTCTTGGTAGTATATGCTTAATCTCTATAAGCAAGTTAGGCTCGTCAGAACGGCATGACCCAACCAGCTACCAACGAAGATATTTTTCTAACTAATGGAGAAAATGTGGGCGGCAATCTAGCCGATCACTTTTTGACTTGCGCAAAGCTTGGTCGTTATCTGACGGTGGCATCGGGATCTAGATTTATTATCACGGATGACCTTCGTGAAAAAAATTTTATGCCGGACGCGGCGGCGATGGCAGCAATCTATTCGAGGGATGGGTTGGTTGCCGAAGCTGCGTTATTACCACTCAGTCAAACTATACCAATAATGGATGTAGCGCAGCGTGACAAATATGAGCGCCTATTTCATTTGATTGGAGAGCAGACGCTGGCGGGAGATGTTCGGAATGCAGCACAATCGTTAATAGCATCACGTTTCCGCGCTGCCGAAATACGGGACTTGGAAGCAGAATTGGGTAATAAACTTAACCCCGCAAGGTTACGTTATCGTGATTTTTTGGTTGTGGTTAGGAAGCTGATGGTACGGGAGATATCAGAGCGATCATTTATGGATGAGTTTAAAGGGTTTACTCAGGAGGTAGCTGGTAGGCTTGATTTTGGAATCTACAGTTTTTGTATCGACAGCATATATAGTAGCCAGAAAATACCGATTACTGTGAAAAAGATGCTTGCGCTGGAGTTTCTTAACTTTCCACCCTTAATACGTAGAGAACTTATTAGTAATATTTTGGCTGAGCCCGGACAAACGGGGAATATGGCTGATTTTGTCTCAGCAATGATTGACCGATACCTGGCGCTTGAGACGGTGATAGAAATTAAACTATTGAAGGACCTAAAGCTGCATAGGTTTTCGATGGAGGAGATCAGCGCTCTTGTTGAAAGCGCTCACGTCACGAACTAGCGTGTCCTAAATTCCTTAAGGTCCTATTGCCGTCCCTAGCTTCCTGATAAAATATTGATCTAAAGTCAATGAAATGTTTTTTTGTCTCAAATTTGAAAATTCTTGGGATACCAACGGAGCGTAGAGGGGTTGAATTATGAAAAGACCTGCAAGGGGTAGAGATGGCTAGCAGTGGATTTATGATTATATTCTCAAGACTACGGGCAGGGCAGTTCATTTTGAGATGGATGGCCGCAACTTACCCATTCAGGCTAAGAGTATACGCATGGTTTCCAAACATCTCGCTGGCGAAGCGGAACATGCAGAGTGTTTAGCCAAGGAAGCTGATAAGCGTGGAGATATTGTCAGTGCCCGGGGGTTTTATCGAATTGCTTCAGAAAAATATTGTGAGGCGCAACATTTTACGATTCCCATCATCTCCGATT
>JYMV01012521.1_pt1 | contig 29932 bp, 27 predicted proteins | sample 338911 | NCBI WGS metagenome assembly JYMV01 (sample SAMN03354496, study PRJNA234377) | hydrothermal vent metagenome | biome: Deep sea; feature: Hydrothermal plumes at the Eastern Lau Spreading Center, Western Pacific Ocean; material: Seawater | place: Tonga | collected 2009 | depth 2000 m m
ATCCGGCATAGTCCCGCAGCGCCGGTATGTTCCGCGTCACCCGATCCGAGAAATAGAAATACAAATGTAACGGCTCTTCGAGGTCGTCCAGGATCCGTTCCGTGCCCTTTGACAACGTGTAGAGACGGTTTTCTGTCAGATCGATACGCCAACCCTGAAACACCCGGTCACTGACAATCACGGCAGCAATAAAACCTAAGACCAGAACCGCCAGGCTCGATGCGTTCCATCGCCGTTGAAATTTTCGTTTCACGGTTTACTCTGCCTGCTTCCAACGCAAAACAATGGTGTTGGCGTAAAGAAAAGCCGAGATCAGTAAACCAAAATAGATCAGGTCTCGAAGATCAATCACGCCTTTGCTGATGTTCTCGAAGTGCGTCAGGAAACTCAAAGACGCAATCCCGTCAACCAGAGTCTGCGGGGCCCAAGACGTGAAAAAATCCAGCACCATCGGGAAACCCGAGGCTAGAAACACAAAACATACGACCACCGTAATCACGAATGCAATCACCTGGTTGCTTGTAGTCGCCGACAAACACGCGCCGATGGCGAGAAATCCGCCCGCCATTAGAAAGCTGCCGATGTACGCGGCTACAATCGCGCCGTTATCCGGGTCACCGAGATAGTTGACTGTGATCCAGATTGGAAATGTCAACAACAGTGCGACCCCTGTAAAAGCCCAGGCAGCAAGATATTTTCCGAGTACAGCCTGCCACGGCGTAATCGGCAGCGTCATCAGCAACTCGATGCTACCGGTCTTTCGCTCCTCCGCCCAAAGACGCATAGCGATTGCCGGCACCAGAAGCAGGTAGAGCCAGGGGTGAAAAACGAAAAACGGTGCGAGGTCGGCCTGACCACGCTCGTAGAAATCCCCAAGATAGAACGTGAATGTGCTGATCAACACCAGGAAAATAACGATAAACACGTAAGCGACCGGGGTCGCAAAATAACTTTTCAGTTCGCGGCGAAACAGTGCGCTGATGGTATTCATGCGTGGCTGCCGCCGGTGATTTCCCGAAACACTTGATCGAGTTGTCCAGTCTCGAGTTGCAAGCTGGTGATGTCCCAGTTCTGGCGCGAAATGAGATCGAAAACCTCCTGCCACGTTTCACCGTCTCTGGTCTGGGCCCCTGCCAACACCGTAATGGTTCGACTGCTGGGGTCCACTTCGACACCGTCGATAGAAACCAGCTGAGCCAACGCCGCCTGTGCCTGATCAAGGTTTTCATTTGCCCCGACACTCAGGCGAACGGCATTGTGGTAACGGGAGCGACGGGCCAACTGCTCCGGGGTGTCGTCTGCGATTATCGATCCATTTGCGATGATGATCGCGCGCGTACAGACGGCCTCCACTTCTTCCAGTATGTGCGTAGACAAAACAATCAACTTGTTGGTCGCCATTGACCGAATGAGTTCGCGCACCTCGTGCTTCTGGTTCGGATCCAATCCATCGGTCGGTTCATCCAGAATCAGTACTTCGGGGTCATGAATAATGGCCTGGGCCAATCCGACCCTGCGTTTGAAACCCTTAGACAGGGTATCTATTACCTGATTCAGCACCGGCGCCAGATGGAGCGCCTCGATCACTGAATCCAAGCGGGTATTTCTGTCCGTACCTGTCAAATGACGAATATCTGCAACGAATTCGAGAAATGAACGCGGTGTCATCTCGGGATAACATGGCGCGCCTTCCGGCAAATAGCCGATACAACGCCTTGCTTCCAATGGCGCTTGATCAATGTCATGGCCGCAGATTGAAATGCGGCCTACGGTCGGTGGCACAAAACCGGTCACCATTTTCATGGTGGTTGACTTACCAGCCCCGTTCGGGCCGAGAAACCCAAGCACTTCACCTGGCGCACAACAAAAGCTCAGGTCATCTACAACGGTGTGCGAACCGTATCGCTTGGTAAGATTTTCTATTTTTAACATGGGTGGCCACAAAAAAACGCCCCGAATTCAAGGTGGCGACATCTTTTATCAAACTCCACTGGCGCTTTCAACATCTTGCAAACCCGGGCGGCGTTAAAGATCGCAAGATGCTCTGTGTATCGCCGAACAACTAAGCGCGGGGCTGGTCGATATCGCGTACTACCGAGATTGCGCATCACAGCACCGCGAAAATTCGCGCGCGTCCACGATCATCTGTTCACCAAACTCTCCGAACTCTTCGACCGGGCGGATATCATACTCCCCACACTTCGAACCCCGCCTGAACGAGGCACTGGGACTATGGGCAATCCCATCGCCCCACACCCGGCAAACCCGCGGGGGTCGATCCACAACGCCACACTCGACGCGATAATCGGCCTTTTACGTTCCTATTCACACCGCAATACCCCGAGTGGTAACGAACCGCTCTTCCAGAAAAGTGGTCATTTCATTGATGCAGATATCGCCCTGCGAGATAACCCGCGTCACACAGACGAACAAGTGGATCTGGCCTTCGAATTCTCGATACTGTACAGGTACTCCAGCGTCTCGCAATCGATCGGCGTAAGTCCTCCCCTCGGCGCGCAAGGGATCGAACCCACCGGTTATGATCATCGTCGCTGGCTGACCGGACAAATCTGACGCGCGTAACGGTGAAGCTCTGGGGTCCGAAATATCTGCCGAATCGCCCAAGTAGTGACCGCGGAACCATTCCATTCGCTCGCGGGGGATAACAAAAGCATCCGGCATTTCCTTGAATGATGAAGTATCGAACGAAAAATCGAGTGACGGGTAAATCAGCAATTGAGCAATGGGCAGGGGCATACCCGATGGCACCGCCTGCTGGCTGACTACAGCGGCAAGATTCCCTCCGGCGCTGTCGCCAGCGACCGCAATTCGATGCTTGTCTCCGCCCCACTCATCTGTGTTCTGGCAAAGCCAGTCATAGGCAGCAATGCAATCGTCCACCGCTGCCGGAAACCGATGCTCCGGCGCCAGTCGATAATCCACCGCCGCGACCAGACACCTTGCGCCAAGCGACAACTTAGCGCATAGCGTGTCATGAGTATCGAGATCACCTTGCACCCAACCGCCACCATGAAAATAAACAAGCACCGGAAGCAGGCCGCCTTCCGCTGAATTAGGCACGTACAACCGCACTGGAATCTCACCGGCAGGCCCCGGGATCTTTCGGTTCTCTTTGCGAGCCAAGCGAGGTGCCGGGGTCTCGAAGACCTCAATAAGGCGGGTGAGCTGGCGGCGGGATTCCACCGGCGTTGGCAATACCCCGGGTCTGCGTACCCGTTGAATGAATTCGGCCACGACCTGCGCCTTTGGATCCATCAAACGATCGCCCATCCTGCGCCTGCGCCCAACCAGGATTATCCGGACAACCCAGCTTGGCAACCTGGTAAGCGCGAGCCGAAACAACAGCTTTGGTTGCTGATTGATTGTATTTGACTCCCTAACGTCGACCTGCCACCGCACTGACGTCTCTTTATTTTAGCAATCTCGCCTTATCCACGTGGGCAAATTCACATCGTGGAGTTCTCTTCTTCCTGCTGCAGCGAAAAAATAGACGTATAGCCTCCAGACCAGTCGGGGGGAATTAAACATGTACCCGCATCGTGCCGCGCCCAGCGGGCAGGACTGCCACAGATGATGTGTTGGTCGTACTTGGACGACCGGGCAGGATTGACGGTATACGGCATTGCATCAGCCGCCGCGTACGCATTGAGCAGCAGTGGTCGAGGGCTTTTTGATTGGTTTTTTCTCGAACCATGTACAGTTCGGCAGTTGTGGATGGTGATCGACCCCGCGGGTCCAGGGAGGTACACCTCTCTGGAGAGATCGAGTTTCTCGACGTCGTCGTCCGACAAACACCCGACCCATGCTCCTTCGTCGCTGTATTGGTCAAATAACGGTCCCCGATGACTTTGCGCGATCACTCCCAGTGGCCCCTGATCATCAGTGCAGTCTTCCAGATACAGTCCCACGGTACACGGAGTGAAGTTGGTGTGCGGCCAGAACCCGATGTCCTGATGCCATTTCACTTCTTCTCCCCCACCTGCCCATTTGAAGTTCAACTTGGAGTGATGAAACTTGATATTGGGCCCAATTAGATCTGTCAGAATTCCGCTGATCGCGGTGGATGAAGCATATTCCCAATACGCGTTGTCGTAGTCGTTAGGGCTAGTCAGTCTTCGAAGTTTAGGTTCTTCGGCGCTGTGCCCGGTTTCTAAATCCCAAACCGCGTCAGAAACTGAAATCGACCGACTGGCATCAATCGCTCGCGCGGTAGCAGCACGCAACTTTTCCAAAACCAGACTGTCGATGACCTTTTCAATTAGCAGATACCCGTTGTCAAAATACGATTCCTGTTGGGCACGTGACAACATGCTCGGAGTCCGGACAAGGATGTCTTCAGGCGCCATGAATCTTCCTCCCGTTATTACTGGCACTCGATTTGAACTCTTAGCGACTAACCAACGCCGAAACAACATAAAAAACGTGGCAAGAAAGTCCGTGTACCACCGCTACTTTACTGGTTTTCCCAGGCAAGTGCTGCCAAATTTCTGACCGCGATCTCGGACAATGATCCTGTGACTGGCTCGAAAGTCGTCCCTCGCCTCTTATATACTGTGTCCCAATTCGTAGTGCAGGAAATAGGATGAGATGGGCAAACGACTGAGCAATACGGCGATCCAGAATTTTCATGAGCAAGGCTACTATCTGCCTCTCGACGTGGCCTCTGTTGAGGAAATCCAAGAAATGCGTCGCCAGCTTGAAGCATTCGAGGCAGAGAGTGGCGGCGCCTTGCAAGGGACTAACCGATTCAAAAATCACCTGCTTTTCAAGTGGCTGTCGGACTTAATTCGCTCTCCCAGAATTCTTGACGCCGTAGAAGACCTCATCGGCCCCAACCTGCTGGTCTGGTCAACCGACTGGTGGATCAAAGAAGCCCAATCGCCACAGTTCGTATCCTGGCACCAGGACAGTCAATATTGGGGTCTCGACACCCGAAAACTCGTCACGGTGTGGGTGGCGTTGTCACCCTCCACAACGGAGAGCGGTTGCATGCGCATTCTGCCCGGCAGTCACCTGGGACCCGATCTACTACATAAAGACACCTTTCACGACGACAACATGCTGACCCGAGGTCAACAGATTGAAAATATTGATGAAAATCTGGCGGTGAATCTCGAAGTTGACACCGGAAAAGCTGTGATCTTCGCATTTCGAATTGCCCATGCCTCTCATCCGAATCGAAGTAACGATCGCCGAATTGGACTTGCCATACGCTACATACCCCCGGATGCTCGACAACAGTACGCTGAGACGGACAGCGCAACACTGGTGCGGGGGGAGGACACGGCGGGTCATTTTGAGCTGGAACCGGAACCGGTCTGTGATTTCGATCCTGTCGCGGTCAAATTCCACCGCCGGGCAGAAGAAGAACGACGCAAGATCCTTTACCACGGAACGGACTGGACTACGCACCGCACATAGAGTTTCCGCGTGCCGGCGAGTGTCTCGATCATGCCTGCCATGGTCTCGGCAAACATCCACGCAGCAACGCTGATGATTGCGGAAAAGGCTTCCGACCTCATCCTCTCTCGCCACCCGCAGTAACTGTTGGGCAAAACGACAGCGACGGAAAAGGCAATCGCGGCTTACTCCTCCAGCGTAGGGCAAACCCCAGCTACGCGTGTTTGGTGCATCCGCCGACGGTAGCGGTCTGCGTCATACGGCTTGCCCCGATGCAAGATACATCGATTGTCCCAGATCAAAAGATCTCCGACTTGCCAGCGGTGTCGGCAGATATCTTCAGGCCGAGTTGCCTGAGCAGTCAGATCATCCAGCAGCGTCCGGGCATCCTCATCACGCCAGTCCTCGATCGAGCGGGCGTGAGAGCCCACATAATAATTCTTCTCACCTGTTACGGGATTTTGTCGCACCAAACGCTGCGGCACCGGCGGTAATGAGGCCGCGTGCGATGGCGTCACCGCATTCGGCCCTACCTTGCTACGGGAATAAACGTAATCGTGGATTGCAACCAAATTCTCAATTTTCTCCTTGGTTTCATCCGCTAACCTGGCGTATGCAGAGCGGGTGCTTACAAATTCGAGTTCCCCGCCGTCGGGTGTGACTTCGTATGCGTATGAAATCGAAAAACGGGTGGGCACCGGTCGAAATGAGGAATCCGAGTGCCACATTTCGTTGCCGGTAGAAAACACCACCTGCTCGTGGCTTGCACCCCTTTGTTTTCCATGCTCATCGACATTGCCGATGTAGCCGATGTACCGGATCTTTCGCTCCCGACCATAGGCTACATGATCGTATTCAAGTTCGCCGAAGCGCCTGCTGAAGGCCACCTGGCTGTCGTCGTCGAAGACCTGGTTGCGAAACAGCACCAGAGAAGACCGTTCCAGCGCCAACTCAATTTGAGCAAAATCATTCGGTTCCAGCGCCATTGACAGATCAATGCCGAGGATTTCTACACCGAATTCAGGATGCAGGTTTTTGAGTTCAAGCATGGTAGAACAGATTGCTGGTTGCGATAGGGGCATTTTCCCTCAGGCACTCACTCACTAGACTGGCAGGAAAAAATAGTCCCCTTTCTTGCGGTCTCGTCAGACTCTCAGAAAACGACTCTATACCACAACCACGGCGAAACAAGTAAGATGCTTCAACTTACGTTGTAGTCTTGACTAAAAGACATCAACCGAGATTTTTCTCTCCCATTGAGGACCAAGCGATGACTGGACAACGATCGACCTATACCAGCATGGAGACGAGTACGGCGGAGGATTGGGCAACCTTTACCGTGCGGCGACCCGCCCGACGCGCCCTGCTGCCGGGTCGCTTGACCGATATGCTGAAACAGCTGAAATCCATAGATGACGGTGCGCCGATCGACCCATTTGCACACTCGTTACAGGCGGCGACACTGGCATACGAAGACGATGCCGATGATGAAACGGTGTTTATGGCTTTGTTCCACGACATCGGTCAGTTCGTCTCCGAAGACAATCATTCGCAAGTCGCTGCTGCTGTATTGAAACCTTATATTTCCGAACGGGGGCATTGGATCGTTAAGCACCACGGTATCTTCCAGGGATACTACTACTTTCATCACGTAAACCAGGATCGTAATGCCCGCGACGCGTACCGCGACAACCCAAACTACGAGGCTTGCATCGAGTGGTGTGACAAATATGACCAACGCGCCTTTCGCACTGACTACCCGTCGAAACCTCTCGAATTTTTCGAACCGCTAATCGAGCGCGTTATGCTGTCTGGTGGCGACGGGTAACATCTCGGGGAAAAAATAGAAGCTGCGAGTTTAAAAACGTCGCAGCGGAAATTTTATCGACAGCCCCGATGCAGCCGCTTCGCGCCATCCGACGGTAGAATTATGAAAGACCGTTTTGTTAAGTGGGCCAAAGAGAACAGTCATGCGCTCGCCTGGGGTGCGGTGCTGCTGGTCTCGTTCCTCTACTACGTTTCTTTGATGACCAGCGGCTGACTGCTGAAAACGATCGAACCGCCATTGCCTCCCGCAGGAATTAACCGATAACAATCAAAGACCCGAATCAACCCGAGCGCGATTGATTTTCTCCGCAAGGCCGAGCCCGGCTACTTGCCGTACTTGGCCCAATAGGACCCAAACAAATCTCTCTCGGAAGGGCGGTCTTCTTCGACCGTGGTAGAGAGGTGCGTGACGTTGATGAAATGCCGGTAATTGAGATTTTCCGAGATGCTGTTACCGCCCCACGTGCCGCAACCCATACTCAAAGTGAAATTAAGGCCATTATCGAAACTGCCGCCATTGCCGAACGTGTGGGCCTGATTGACCAGTACCCGGACAACGTCAATTTTTTCCGCCAGGCGCCTGGCATGCTCAGGATCAGCGGTATGAATTCCGCATGAGTGACCTCGACCCTGCACACCCAAAACTCCCTGAATAATCCCGATTGCGTCGTCCAAATCACGGGCCCGATAGACCGTTAGCACGAGCGACAGTTTTTCATCGGCAAACCGTGAATCTGCCGAGAAATGGGATTCCTCGACCATGAAAAATTGAGCCTCTTTAGCCGCATCCGACAATCCAACGGCGCGAGCAAACACAGCAGAATCACGTGCGGTCAAACGCGGGTTCAAGTTACCGTTGATCCAAAGATGCTTCTCGATCTGCGATTTTTCGCTGGGGTCTGTACGGTATCCGCCGGCCTGTACCAGCGCCTCCATAGCCGCGTCGTAGACATCATCGAGCACGATGATCGCGTTCTCCGAGGAACAGGAAGTGCTGTTGTCAAACGTCTTGGACGCACAAATCTTTTGCGCCGCTCGTGCGAGATCAGCCGAACTGTCGATGATGACTGGAACGTTTCCCGCACCGACCCCGATCGCAGGCGTGCCGCTGCTGTACGCCGATTGAACGTTATTCTGGGATCCGGTTACCACCACGAGATCTGCTGCACGCATTAATTTTTGCGTGCGTTCTTTCGATACCGGAGCCGGCAACACTTGAACCAGGTCTGCAGGCGCATCGACGCGACTAAGTTCCTTGCGAATCAGATCCACGGTGGTCGCTGTAGCTGGCCATCCAGCGGGGGACGGTCCAATGACCACTGCGTTTCGACCTTTGACCGCCATCATCGCCTTGTTGACTGGCGTTGCGACCGGGTTGGTCGACGGAGTAATCGCGGCGACTACGCCTACCGGTTTGGCGTACTGCACAATTCCCCGCTGCGGATCATCGGCGATGATGCCAACCGTTCTGACGCGAAGCAGATCACGAAGCGTGCCAAACGTCTTGCGCTGGTTCTTGGTAACCTTGTCCCGTACATTACCCAGCCCCGTATTCTCGACCGCCTGCTTTGCCAACCGGGTCGCGTTTTCAGTTTGGTATATCGACCAAGCAATGGCCGTAACAACCTCGTCGACTCGTGCCTGATCCGACCCAAGAAACAGCGACATGGCCTCGCGTCCACGACCGATTAAGTCCTCCACGATTGTTCCTTCCACTGAGTTAACTTTACGCACCGACTCCACTTTGATTTCTAGTTTCTCGACAACCGGTAGTATGCTCCACCTGGCTCATCTGGGTGCAACCGCAGAAATTACTCCCTGACCGGAGAGACACAGCATGAATTTCCTTTGGATCCCCGTCACCATCGCGGCTGCATTTTTCCAGAACCTTCGTTCGTCTCTGCAGAGACATTTGAAAGGAAAGCTGTCGGACATGGGTGCAACCTACGTCCGGTTTGCATTTGCCTGGCCGTTTGCGGTGATCTGGCTGGCGCTGCTGGTGCTGGGTTTCAATCTGGATCTACCGCAACCCAATCTCGCGTTCGTCGCGTGGGTAATTGCGGGTTCCGTGACTCAAATTGTATTCACGTTTCTCCTGATCTGGCTGTTTTCTTATTCCAACTTCGCGGTCGGCACAACCCTGTCGAAGACCGAAGTTCTGCAGGTCGCCCTGCTCGAGGCGATCCTGCTCCGAGAAGCTGTGACTCCCCTGGCGGCTGGAGCGATTGTTGTCTCCAGTATTGGCGTACTGACATTGTCTGCCGGCAAGGATCGATTGACCTTTGGCAACTTGTTCCGCGGTCTCGGCCAAAAATCGACCCTGATTGGCCTTGCCAGCGGATTTTTTCTCGGCGCCTCTTCGGTGCTGTTTAGAGGCGCTGCATTGTCGCTTCACCATGATTCCCTTTTGACCAGTGCCGCGTTTACGCTGGTCCTGGCCACTCTCTTGCAAACAGTACTGGTCACGATCTGGCTGATGATCTTTGAGAAGGGGCAGATATCTTCCGTAGTCGCCAATTGGCGTGTCGCTGCGACTGTCGGATTTGCAGGATGGATCGCGTCGATTTGCTGGTTCACGGCTTTTACCTTGACCAATGCCGCTTATGTTCGCGCCTTGGGTCAGGTAGAACTGGTCTTTACCTTTCTGGTCTCAGTGCTGTTCTTCCGGGAAAAAGTAACCCGGGCTGAAATCGGTGGCGCAGTCCTGCTGGCCTCCGGCATTGTCATCCTGATCATCGAAAGGGTCACCTGAGATCCGGGGCATTGCCTGTACGGGTCACCTGGCACCAACAATCGAGCGGTTGGACGTTCGACCCATCAAGTCAAGGGCGGTGTTAACGTGACCTCAAGTTGCTGTTCGCACCAACGGGCCGCGGCCAGCAAACGTTCCTCTTCAAAGGGTGCCGCGATCAGCTGAATACCCAGGGGCAACCCTGTACTCGATAATCCGGACGGGATGGTGATTGTCGGCAGACCACAAGATGTCCACGGGCCCTGGAATACCGCACTGCCGGTATCGGTCAAGTCTGCCGGTGCCGGGGTCGGAGTCGATGGTGTCAGCAACACATCCGCCTGCTGCGACAGCGCATGGGCATCGGCCTGAAACTTGAGACGACGCTCCAGCGCACGAGAATACGTCACCGCATCCACCTGCAACCCGTCGCGCAGTAGGTCCCGCAGCATTGGACCGTACTCATCCGCTCTTTTTTCCAGTGTGGGTTGATGAAAACTCGCGGCCTCAACCATCATGATAGTCAGTTGGTCGTCGGAAGCAGATTTAAAACTTGCCGGCAGTGGAATGGCCTCTACCTGTGCCCCTGCTTTTTCCAACCGGTCAGCAATTGCCGTTGTGTGATGCCGTATTTCTGGATCAGACTGATCATAAAAAAGCCCCTGTAACACGCCGATCGAGGGCGATTCCGGGTTGTCCAAGTGGCAAAGATAATCGGGAACCTCACGCACTGCAGCCACCGGATCCTTCGGGTCTGGTCCGGCCAGAGCCTGTAACAGCAGCGCTGCATCTACTACCGAACGCGTCATCCATCCGACATGATCCAATGACCAACTGACCGGAATCACACCATACCGGCTGACCCGACCAAAGGTGGGCTTTAAGCCTACGATCCCGTTATACGAAGCGGGACGAAGAACAGACCCCCTGGTTTGACTGCCGAGAGCGGCGGCGCACATTTGGGCAGCGACGGCAACAGCTGAGCCGCTACTCGATCCCCCAGGCGTATGGGTCGAATTCCATGGGTTCAGCGTCGGCGGTGGATCCCGATAGGCAAACTCCGTCGTGACAGTCTTTCCCAGCGTCAAAGCCCCATTGTCTTTTATCCGGGTAACACTGGTCGCATCGTAGGTCGGAACATAATCAGCATAGATCTTGGAGCAGGCGGTGGTCGGTATTCCCGCGGTACAAAATATATCTTTAAGTCCCACTGGTACGCCGCTCAACAAAGACGTGGCGCCGCCGGCATCGAGATCCACCTGTTTTTGCCGTGCATCGGCCCGTACTGTATCGGGATCAACATATTGCCAGGCTTTGAGAAATTCAAGTTGGTCGATTCGACGGAGCAAGGTATCGACCAGCTCAACCACTGATAACTTTCGAGCGCTGATTAAACGCGCGGTTTCGGCAACACCCAGTTCATACGGTTCACTCATGGACACACTTTCTCTTGCACCGACAAGTGCGATGTTTCGTAATAGAGATGCATGCGCCCAAATGATCGTCCGCCCACAAGCAACTCCCACTTCATCTTACGTGGGATCAAAGCGCCGAAATCTAGCCGTCCCGTCCCGTTCAATCTGCGCTACGAGGTCGACCTCCCAATCGAGATAGGCCTGCATGGCCTCTTCTATAGCGTCGGTTCGTTCGTACGGCCGGTACCAAACGTCCCCCGGCGACTCACCCGCCCATGAATCCGCACCTTCTTCGAGCGAGTACCCTGCTGAGCGCCAACCGGCTGTGCCATCTCTTAGCGCGAAAATTTGTAAGGAATCGTCGAGCATCGCAAACTCGGCGCCCGCAAATTGGGCCAACATCCCGTCTGGGGAAGTCATCACAACACTCGTGCCCGGTACAACACGTTGCAACGCGTCTGATAAGTTCAGTCGCGATATCCTTCGGGCACCAGGGACATGGCCTTCACGAAAAGTAAGACTGTCAGCAAGATCCAGAACGGTTACGGTCTCATCGGCCAACATATCTCGCAACGACGACGCAGTAATCTCGACGACACCCAAAGCATCCAGACCGAGAACGGGGGCCGGCACTGAACCCGCCTCCAATCCTTCTTTGGGTATCCCGCCTGCCAAGACGTAGACCTCGGGCCAACCCATCTGGATGAGCCATGACGCAGTCATTGTCGATCGAACTTCTGTGTCATCGATCAGTACCAGTCGCGCATTTCGCACCCCGACATATTCATCAGTGGCTTGTACAAGTTGCCCGCCAGGTGCCGATTTTGAGCCCGGCAGGTGCCCCGCCTGAAATTCGTCTTCTGATCGCACATCCAAAAGAAAAAGCGAGCGCTCTAGGCTTTGATCCCGAAAGCGCTGCAGTTGTGCCATATCAATGAAGGGAACGGAGAAACGATTCTTGACTTGTTCGACGAATACTTTTGATTGTTCCAATCCTCGAGCCGTAACTTCTGGTGCACGCCGCGACTTGCCATGCTCAAGCGCATATCCCGACAGATGCCAACCCATGGTTCCATTTTTCAGTGCCACCACACGATTGGGTATTCCTGCATTGATTAATGACTGGGATCCGATAATGCTACGAGTTCGTCCTGCACAATTCACTACGACAAGTGTCTCCGGATTAGCAACAATTTCGGGCACGCGATACACCAATTCAGCTCCTGGACAACAGATCGCGCCCGGAATACTCATTTTCAAGAACTCCTGCAGTGGTCGACTGTCGAGCACAACGACGTCGTCACCCGCTTCAATCTTTCCTTTCAGTTCTTCGGCCGGTAAGTGGGGCGTACCATATTCATGCTCCACGAACTCACCAAAGGCTTTGCTCGGCACATTTACGCCCGAGAACAGTTCATGCCCGGCTTCATCCCAACCAGCGATGCCGCCGTCAAGAATCTCAATTGAGGTGTACCCAAAGCCTGTCAGGCGCTCGGCCGCCATCTCGGCTCGACCACTGCCGTCATCACAAAGCACAACCGGCGTATGTTTCCGAGGCACTAAGTCGGCGAAAGAAAGTTCCAATCGATCAAAGGGTATAGACACAGCGAATAACAAATGTGATTCAGCAAACGCGCCTTCCTCTCGGACATCAATAAGGGCAAGTTCCCCCAGCTCCGTCAATTTACCCTTTAGCGAGCTCGCAGATATCTTGTTCATGCCGATATAAACCCTCGCATCAAGGGCATTCGTGCACACGTACCTGCCGCGGTATCAAACATCAGCCGGTCACTCAGTTGATCGAGGGCGAGCCCGTAGGCATGAAGATGTAATGTCGGGACCTCATCATCAGTTTGAATCGCGTGAATATCGTCGGGCATGAACACCACGCCATTCCCATGGCGAACAGTAAAACTTCCAGTTTGTTCCAGAGTCGCAGGGCCGGGTTCTTTGCCGCCTGACGTACATTGGTAAAACTGATTCACTTCATCTCCGTAAACACCGACGATCACAGCCCAAGTCGAATGGTTATGGGGCGACACTGACTTACCTTCACTGCCGACCGATCCATAGAGCGCAAATCGATGATCATTGTCTTCCGACAAACGATAGATCACGTCCCCGCCGGTTGGGTCGAGTGGGAAATCCTTAGCCGGAAAGAGATTCTGGTCAGCAGTCAGTGAAATCAACTCGGTGCGGATTTGTTTAAGAGCAGGATAGTTAACACCCATTTCCTTTTCGATGCCGCGAATTGATTGCATTGTCTCGGCCACAGCCTGGTCACGTGTTTGTTTGATATTCATTATGTTCCCTTTAAATTTCCTGCACTATTGCAATGTTCTCTGAAAATTTTCAATCCGCGACTCCGGGCAGGATCTTCTCGTCATCAGAGAATCAGCCAGCGAGAAATTCGATCGCAGCTTGTACACCACCCGCCTCATAGTCGATTCCCGACGCCGACAGCCCCATTTCGATACCAGACAACGAGCCGAGCAACATCAATTCATTGAAGTCACCTAAATGTCCGATTCGAAAAACACGTCCTGCCAGTTTTCCCAGACCATTACCTAGCGGCATGCCGAAACGATCCAGAACAACTTGGCGAAAGCCATCCGCATCTACACCTTCTGCCATCTGTACCGCAGTCAACGAACTGCTGTATTGATCCAAATTGCGACAAAGGAGTTCAAGCCCCCAAGCCTGTACCGCCCGCCGCGTGGCCTCCGCCAAACGGGCATGTCGTGCAAACACCGCGTCCAACCCTTCTTCCATCAACATTGCCACAGCCTCTTGTAATCCAAACAACAAGTTGGTAGCCGGCGTGGATGGAAAATACCCGTCAGTGTTACTGGTCAGCGTTTTGTTCCAATCCCAGTACGATTTTGGCAAAGTGGCGGATGCAGTCGCCGCCAGCGCTCTGGTACTGACCACGTTAAAACCAAGACCAGGGGGAAGCATCAAACCTTTTTGTGATCCGGCAACAGTCACATCAACCCCCCATTCATCATGTCGGTATTCCATCGACCCAAGAGATGAGATCGTATCGACCATCAACAAAGCGGGATGATTTGTGTTGACAATCGCTGCGCGCACAGCGGCGATATCTGAAGTCACTCCAGTCGACGTTTCGTTATGCACGACACAAACGGCCTTAATCTGATGATCGGCATCGTCAGACAGTTTTGCTTGGATGGCCCCGGCATCAACACCACTGCGCCAATCACCTGGCAAACACTCTGAAGCGAGTCCCCACTGCTGCGCCAGTTGATGCCATAGCGTCGCAAAGTGACCGGTTTCGTACATCAATACATGATCCCCAGCAGACAACGTATTGACCAATGCGGCTTCCCAAGCGCCAGTGCCCGATGCTGGGAATACGACCACTGGATTCACGGTTTTGAAGATCTCCTGCAATCCGGGTAACAGGTCTGAAATGAGACGCTGGAACTCAGGTCCTCGATGGTCGATGGTCGGGCGCGCCATGGCACGCAAGATGCGCTCTGGCACATTCGTGGGCCCTGGAATCTGAAGAAATTGAAAACCACGATGGATCATTGGATCTCCTATACCGGGAAATGCAGTGCGATATCACGTATCCTGTGACTTTTCTACGCTATACCCTGCTGATTATGAAACCTTGTCTGCCAAGGCTCAAACATTGGGTTCCGGATTGATGAGTTTTTACGATCAATCACCACTGAAAGCCAGAATTGGCGATAGCCGATTGGCTCGAAGATTACAGGATGCGATCGAAGGCGAAATCCTTTTCGATGCGTTCGACCGTGGGCGATACAGTACCGACGCATCGATCTATCAGGTGGAACCCATTGGGGTGGTTATTCCCCGCACCGAAGAGGATCTCTCAAGAATCATCGCTGTAGCAGCCGATGAAGGCGTCCCAATTCTGCCCCGTGGTGCTGGCACTTCGCAAAGCGGTCAGACCGTCGGTCTCGCCCTGGTAGTGGATGTCAGTAAGCACCTAAATCAAATTGTCAAACTTGACGTTGACTCCCGTACCGTAACGGTTGAGCCCGGCATCGTCTTGGACCAACTGAATGCCCAACTCCGGTCTCATGGCTTGTTCTTCCCGGTCGATGTGTCTACGGCCAGTCGGGCCACCATTGGTGGCATGACCGGAAACAACAGCTGCGGTGCCCGGTCCATACGGTACGGGTTGATGCGCTCGAACGTGCGATCGATCGATGCCATCCTGGCAAGTGGCGAGAGGGTGTCGTTCGGTCCGCTACCGACTGATTCCGAACTGGCTGACGGCCCCGAGGAATATCGCCGTCTTGTACGATCCATGATGACGCTCGCAAAACGCGAGAGCGATGAAATTATCCGTTGCTTTCCCAAAATACATCGGCGCGTTGGCGGCTACAACATCGATGCGCTATTACAACAACAGCCAAGTGGACCTCCGCTCAATATGGCGGAACTGTTGGTCGGATCGGAAGGCACACTTGCTTTTTCAGCGCGAATCAGCCTCCAACTACAACGGACTCCTTCTCATAAAGTAGTTGGCGTTTGCCACTTTTCAACGTTTTACCAAGCGATGGATGTGACCCAACACATTGTCAAACTGAATCCGGACGCCGTAGAACTCGTAGATCGTACGCTCATCGAACTGGCCAAAGACATCGCGATCTTTCGTGACACCCTGGACTCATTCATACGCGGCACACCCGATGCGGTCCTGCTGGTCGAATTTGCCGGCGAAGACATGGAACTCTTGCGGAATCAATTGAACCAATTGGTGGCACTGATGGGCGATCTTGGATTCCCCGACTCTGTGGTCGAAATCACGGATCCCTTCATGCAGCGGGCTGTTTGGGAGCTGCGAAAAGCTGGACTAAATATCATGATGTCTATGAAAGGAGACGGTAAACCGGTGTCATTCATAGAGGACTGCGCCGTTCCACTAGACAATCTCGCAGAATACACGCATCGACTGACCGACGTATTTCACCGGCACGGCACCACCGGTACCTGGTATGCGCACGCCTCCGAAGGTTGCCTTCATGTCCGGCCAATCCTGAATATGAAGGCGGGCGAGGACGTCCAGAAAATGCGATCTATCGCCGAAGAAGCATTTGCCATGGTGCGGGAATACAAAGGATCTCACTCTGGAGAACACGGTGACGGATTTGTTCGATCTGAATTTCACGAACCCATGTTCGGCGAGTCCATGGTGCGCATCTTCAACGAGGTGAAACAGACTTTTGATCCTACTGGTCTCTTCAACCCAGGCAAGATCGTCAAGCCACCACAGATGGATGACCGATCCCTGTTTCGATATCAGCCCACTTACGCGACCGGAAACATTAACGCCCAGCTGGACTGGTCCGCCTGGGGCGGATTTGCGGGCGCAATCGAAATGTGCAACAACAATGGCGCATGTAGAAAAATCGACGCATCGGTAATGTGTCCCTCGTATCGCGCGACAGGAGATGAACAGCATTCCACACGCGGTCGCGCCAATTCCCTACGCCTTGCCGTCTCGGGGCAACTTGGCCCCAATGCCCTGTTCTCGAACGAAATGGCGGAAACTATGGCGCTGTGTGTGGGCTGCAAAGCATGCCGGCGCGAGTGTCCGACTGGCGTGGATATGGCGCGGATGAAGATTGAAGTCCAAGCACATAGAAACCAGAAGACCCGCCTATCAGTTCGCGACCGATTGATCGCGTATTTGCCACGCTACGCCAACAAGGTTGCGCCGATTGCGCCGCTTTTCAATGGGATTGCCTCGGCACCTGGCGTTGCCAGTATGCTTGAAAAATCCGTTGGCTTTAGCCGTCACCGGCCACTGCCTCGCTGGCGACCAGACTCGAACTTGAATGCCATTCGATCTACAGGTGCTGCCGATGGCTTAGAGGTCGTGGTCCTGCTAGACACCTTTACCCGCTGGTTCGAACCAGAAAATGGCCACGCTCTTATCAATGTATTGAGAACAGCAGGGTGTCGGGTGCACGTTGCCCATGTGAACCAAGAACGTCCCCTATGTTGTGGCCGAACTTTTCTTGCGGCCGGATTGCTTGATGAGGCAAAAGCGGAAGCGCGCCGTCTGCTCAAAGTTCTTACGCCTTACTTCGAGCGTGATATTCCACTGATTGGTCTTGAGCCCTCTTGCCTCCTCACACTGCGCGATGAGTACGCCGCTCTTCTTCCAGATGAAATAATCGATTCAATGACCGACCACGCATTGCTGTTGGAAGAGTTCCTGGTGCGAAATTTGAACCGCCTTCATCTTGACCTACGACCGATGGCGATTAAACACGCAGCGCTCCATGGCCATTGCCACCAGAAAGCATTTGCTACCATGGATGATTTGAAAGCGTGTCTCGATATGATTCCAGAATTACAGACCCAGGTAATTCAAAGCAGTTGCTGCGGAATGGCGGGGGCATTTGGTCAACAGGCTGAAACCTATGATCTATCTATGGATATGGCAGAACTCTCCCTACTGCCCGCAATCCGAGAACTGCCTATGGATTGCTCGGTGGTCGCGAGCGGCACGAGTTGCCGCCAACAGATCGGCCATGGCAGCAGCCGCGTCGCACACCATTTCGTTCATCTGATGCAGCAATCTCTTAGTGGATAGATTCCGTAATGGCCGACCAAGCGCCCGATTCGCCCGCCCCTCTGATGCTGACTGAACTCATCCATGATCACCGCGCCTGGCAAGCCGTTGACATTCAGCCCGAAGACTGGACTGTGCATGTTTCAAAAGACGCCATTTCAGAACTTCAAGGAATGGTCTCGCACATCCGGGCGCACCCCTTGCCAGTCCTGCTCCGCACGTCAGAGGAATTTTCGATTCCCCATCTTCGCGATGCTATGGCTGCAACAAAAAATGCTTTGGATTACGGCTTCGGATTTTGCGTCGTTCAAGGTCTACCCATTGACGATTACGAAATTGACGAGATCGTTGCCTGCTTTTGGGTTCTCGGTCAGTTAGTCGATCGTCCTGTAGCGCAAAAATGGGACGGCACCATGATTTATGATGTAACCGATACTGGGGAAGAATTTCGCTATGGCGTTCGCGGTTCGTATACCAATGTCGAACTACCGTTCCACAACGACAACGCATTCGGCACCACTGTCCCGAACTATGTCGGGCTGCTTTGCAGACATTCCGCCATGAAAGGCGGAGAAAGTCGATTCTGCAGCGTCTACAGCTTGCACAACCAATTACTTACGACTTACCCGAAGCTACTGAAGCGACTCTATCGGCCTGTTTCTTTTGACCGACAGGCAGAACATGCAAAAGACGCTGATACAACTGTTCGATTTCCGATGTTCTCCTGGGACGGTCAGCGGCTGTCGGCCCGTATGAGTATCTCGCTCGTAAAAAAAGGCTACGCTTTGACCGATAAACCACTCGACCCTGAACTGGAGGAAGCATTGCAGGCAATCGAAGAAATTACCGGCGATTCGAACCTGTGGGTCGAGGCACCCATTCAGCGGGGCCAATTCCAATATCTAAATAACCTCGATGTGCTCCACTACCGCAACACTTTCGATGACCATGCGGATTCTAATTTACAGCGTCATTTGTACCGTACCTGGCATCGCAACTCGGGTTCGCGCGCCTATGACGGATAAAAGAGACCGCGCCGAGTGTGGATGCAATTGACCTGATCACACCAACAACTCTGGCTTTTTGTTCCGCATTTCTCTTTGCGGTGAGCGTCCAGGTACAGAACCTGGGATTGAAATACGGTCACAATCGCCTCGGCGCATTGATCTCAATCCTGGGTTCAACTGTGTTCTACTGGCTACTGTCACCACTTTTTCTCCAGACCTGGTACTGGATGACGAGCGCAGTCCTCGTTTTTGCCGTTTTAGGGCTGTTTCGGCCATTTCTTTCAGCCAATTTCGCTTTGGCCGGTGTTCGCTATCTTGGACCAACGCTAACCAGCACGCTCGCCTCCACATCGCCACTGTTTGCCGCTGTGTTCGCCATCCTCATTCTGGGGGAATCGTTAACCCTGGCGGTGCTTATCGGGACCCTGACCATCGTCATCGCTGTTGGGATGCTGACCCAGAGACGAGAAACCAAAGACTCTTGGCCAGCCTGGGCATTGTTGCTGCCGATCGGCGCTGCCGCCATACGCGCACTTGGTCACGCAATGACCAAACTCGGACTGAACACTGTTCCAGATCCTTTGTTTGCCGGTCTCGTTTCCTATACCGTGTCACTCGCCATTGCGCTCATTGCGATGTTCAGTAGAGATCAGCGTATTTATCGAGATGCAAAATGGAGCCCAGGGCTTCTTTGGTTTTTCGCTGGCGGAGTCATCAATGGCATTTCGATTTGGTCTTTGAATACGGCTCTGAATCTTGGCAGTGTAATTACGGTTGTCCCTATCGTAGCCCTGTCGCCAATTTTTACCTTCCTGCTCGGATTTCTTATATTTCGTCGTGAAACATTCACCTTTCGTATCATTCTAGCTATGCTTCTGGTCGTTCCAGGCGTAATTCTGATTGCAATCGCGGGCTAGGGCGAATGATTTATCGATTCAATTTACTGATCTTAAGGCAATGAGCCGACCGTCCACACTGTCTGAAAAGATCATCGCGCGCGCTGCGGGCCTCGAGTCTGTTCGTCCCGGCGATGTCGTCACGTGCCAGGTAGATCTCGCCATGATGCATGATTCCGGAGGCCCGCGCCGTGTCGCCCCGGTTCTAGAAAAATTGAATGTCGGCGTGTGGGATCCAGACCGCGTGGTCGTTGTTTCTGATCACTACGTTCCTGCAGTAGACGCCGAAAGCGCGAAAATTTTAGATGGCGTTCGAACTTGGTGCCGTTCCCACAAGATTGAAAATTTTCACGATATGCAGGGCATCTGCCACATAGTGCTGCAGGAACACTCTTACCTTAAACCCGGGATGTTTGTGGTTGGGGGAGACAGTCATTCGCCAACTGGTGGTGCTGTCGGGTGTTTTATGTTCGGGGTTGGCGCTACTGACATGGCCGCAGTACTGGCGACTGGGGAAACATGGCTGCAGGTACCAGAAACTTTGGGTGTACGCTGGCATGGTCAACTGGGTTTGGGTGTTTGTGCCAAAGACATGATGTTGAAAGCGTGTGCCGTACTTGGCGTTGGTGGCGCAACAAACCGGGTGGTGGAATTTGTTGGTCCAACCATTGAGTCACTGCCACACGTGGAACGCATGACATTGTGCAATATGACAGCCGAACTGGGCGCTCAGACTGGCATCATTTCGCCCGACCAAATTACTGCAAAGTATTTGCGGTCGATCGGCACGGTGTTCGATGAGTTGACAGACTGGCGAAGCGACCCCGATGCGACTTTCGATGAGATTCTTGAGTTTGATGCGAGTGATCTACAGCCCCTGGTCGCTGTCCCACACAGTCCGGCCAACACGACTCCGGTCAACAATATCGATACGACAAAAGTACACCAGGCTTACATCGGCGCCTGTACCGGGGCCAAACTGAATGATTTACACATGGCTGCAGCGGTACTGCACGGCCATCGGGTCGCGAAAGGTGTCCGACTGCTATTGGCGCCGGCGTCTGTGCAAGTCACCTCGACGGCGACTGCTGACGGCACCCTCGGGACACTCCTAGATGCGGGAGCAATCCTCATGCCGTCCGGATGTGGCGCCTGCGCCGGCTATGGAGCCGGTGTACTTACCGACGGTGAGGTCTGCATATCGTCGACCGCGAGGAACTTTCGTGGTCGAATGGGCTCTGTTTCATCCAAAGTGTATTTGGCCTCCCCCTATACCGTAGCCGCTGCTGCAATAGCGGGCCACATTACCGATCCCCGTCCCTTTCTTGAAACAGCTACATTATGAAATCTCATCGCGTTTGGTTATTGGGTAACGACATCGATACCGATGTCCTGGCACCAGGCGCTTTCATGAAAGGTTCGATCGAAGAACTGTCGAAACACTGCCTCGAAGCGATAGAGCCTGGGTTCGCAGAGAAAGTGAAAACAGGGGATGTTATTGTCGCGGGGCAAAATTTTGGGGCTGGCTCATCTAGAGAACAAGCAGCGCTGGTCCTCAAATTATTGGGAATAGAAGCCATCATCGCGCAATCTTTTGGAGGTATTTTCTTTCGAAATGCATTCAATATCGCGTTACCACTTTTTACCGTGAAAAGCATTCAGGGAATCAGCGCAGGAGATCAACTCACCATCGACATCGAGACCAGCCAGATTTTGAATCAAAACACCGGTCAAAAAGTTATCGCGGAAACTTTGCCTGTTCACCTCGTTTCCATCGTGCGTTCCGGCGGTCTGATTCCACATCTGCAAAATCGTCTGGCCCAACAACAAAAACATCACCCCCAATGAGGCAAGGACAATTGTTTCGGGAACTTCATCGGCAATAAGCCTGTATGCAGAAACATCTGGTCCCGCTGCTCTGTCTCACACTTGTACTGTCAACCACCGGTTTTGCAAACTTTGTAGCCCTTATTCCTGAGTTTTCTGATCTTTGGTCGCTCAGTAATTCAGAGGCCGGCTGGATCAGTGGAATCTATCTGGTTGGTTACGTGATCGCAGTGCCCATCTTGGCTGGATCGACGGATCGCGTCGATGCCAAGCGAGTCTATCTGCTCAGTGCTGTCATCGGCCTAATCAGCGCATTTGGCTTCGCATATTTCGCCGAAGGGTTCTGGACTGCGATAACGTTTCGGTTTCTTTACGGCATCGCTATGGCCGGAACTTACATCCCGGGGCTGCAGATTCTGAATGATCGGTTGGATGAACCCAGAAGAATCCGTGCCGTACCCTGGTATACCGCATCTTTTGGCCTTGGCACCGGTGCGTCTTACATCCTGACTGGGTACTTGATCGGGGTGTTGGAGTGGCCGTTTGTCTTCATCACTGCAGGCGGACTGCAATTTGTGTGCTTCATGCTGATCCTGACTCTCGTACCATCACAAAAGAAAGCTCCCACTGAAAATGATGCCAAGCGACACCTTCTTGATTTCCGGCCAGTGATCGCGAATCGACCAGCCTTCGCCTACATTCTTGGACATGCCGGTCACGCCTTTGAACTGTTTGCTTTCCGTGCCTGGATCGTTGCATTTCTTGTGTTCGCCGCAATCTTGTCTGGCGCGGATGCGAGTCGAGCCGAAATTGGAACCTACGTCGCTATCTATAGCGTGGTTGGAATGGCAACCAGTATTCTGGGGGCACAGGTAGCGCTCTACACAAACCGCAGCCACACCATTACGATCATCATGGCAATTTCATTTTTGTCAGGTACCGCGCTTGGTTTCCTTGTGGGGATGCCTTTTCTGATTGTGGTTGCGGCAGCAGGAGTGTACTCGGGCTTGATCATGACAGATTCGGCCTCGCTTACAGCCGGGATCGTCGCAACAGCCCAAGAACGCCTGCGCGGAGCGACCCTGGCCATGCAGCAGGTCATTGGCTTCTCGGGTGGCGCGATTGGTACCGTAGTAGTGGGATGGGTACTCGACCTTTCGGGGGGGCAACAATCCCATGGCGCCTGGATTCTGGCCTGCGTAACCATGGCCACAGGTTCACTGATGGGGGTCATCGGGATGCGGATCGTGATGCGGCTCGCATCAGAATCGATTAACCATTCCGTTTCTACAAAATAAGCGAGGGGGAATATAAACCTGTGAAAAAAACAGACAAACACCATCGCTTGACAATCGCGATATTGAACGGCGACGGCATCAGCATCGAAATAATGCCGCCAATAGTTACCATCCTGGATGCGCTGAACGGCCGGTTGAATCTCAATTTGAATTTCGTCGAACACGCAATCGGACTCTCACTGCTTAAGCGCTCGGGAACAACGTTCACCGACAAAATTCTGAGCGATGCCAAATCTGCCGATGGCATCATACTGGGTCCGGTCTCGACCTATCAGTACCCATCTCTTGCCGAAGGCGGGATCAATCCATCGGCGACACTTCGAATTGCGCTCGACCTCTTTGCCAACGTTCGACCCAGTTGCACTCCAACCGGTATACCCAATCCTGGCCGCAGCATGGATCTTGTAATCGTGCGTGAGAATACCGAAGGCTTTTATGCAGACCGGAACATGGCAGAAGGCTCCGGCGAATTCCAACCAACCAGTGATATAGCGCTGGCGATCCGAAAAATAACGAAGTCCGCATGTTGCCGCATAGGCCGAACCGCCTTTGAGTTGGCAGGTCAGCGCAGAAAACACGTCACCATGGTGCACAAAGCAAACGTTCTCAAGGTGACTGACGGCCTATTTATAAAATCAGTAAAAGAAGTCTCTCAAGATTTTCCGGAAATCACCCTCGACGAACGACTGGTAGACGCGATGGCGGCCGACCTGATTCGAAGACCCGATGCGTTTGACGTTGTAGTTACCACCAATATGTATGGTGACATCCTTTCTGATGAAGCCGCCGCGCTTTCCGGTGGGCTCGGCCTCGCTGGCGCGCTAAATGCGGGCTCTGACCACGCGGTTGCCCAAGCCGTTCATGGTTCGGCACCCGATATTGCGGGCCAGGGAATCGCTAATCCTGTCGCGCTCATCTTGTCGGCGGCTATGTTGCTGGAATGGCTCAGCATCCGAAAAGAACGGCCTGATCTTCTCCACGCCGCATCCCAAGTCCGAACCGCGATCGATTACACTTTGGCCCGACCCGAGAACCACACACCCGACCTCGGTGGCAATGCCACAACTGAAACGGTCGCTCGCGCAATTCTGGACGCATTACCTGGGGCATAATGAATGATCTCATTGCCGATGACTTCAGCCTAAACCCAATCCACCCGTTGTAACGAGTAGGGCCGATACCAACGACTTTAAGAGGACCACCATGGCCAACATCACAGACAAGATTATCGTCGAGAAAAACGACGACATTGGTCATTTGATCTTGAATCAACCCAACAAAAGAAATGCTATTTCGCTTGAAATGTGGCAAGGCATCGAAAGCGCTGCCGAGAATTTCTCCGACGACAATGAGATCCGGGTCGTCGTGTTGAGTGGCGCCGGGGACAAGGCGTTTTCTGCCGGGGCCGATATATCCCAGTTCGAAGAGAACCGCACGTCAAAAGAGGCTACAGACCATTACAACCACATTGTAAAGGTAGCCCTCGATGCATTGGACCATCTAAACAAACCGACCATTGCCATGATTCAAGGATTTTGTGTGGGTGGCGGTGCAAGCGTGGCGACTCATTGCGATCTTCGTATCGCTGCTGAAAACGCGCGATTTGCGATACCCCCCGCAAAACTCGGATTGGCCTACCGGTGGGAGGACGTGTATCCCCTGGTACAACTGATTGGCCCCACTTTTGCGCGGGAAATCCTTTACACCGGCCGTCTATTTACAGCTGCAGAGGCCCTTCAGATGGGCCTCGTGAACCGCGTGGTACCCACTGGTGAGCTCGAATCGTATGTTGCAGATTACGCCTCTACTATCGCGGGCAACGCGCCACTGACCGTTCACGCAATCAAACAAACGGTCCAGGAAACTCTCAAGGACCCACAGGACCGAAATCTGCCTTTAATCGAAGAGTTGGTCGAAGCGTGCTTTGCGAGTGACGATTACCGAGAGGGGCAGGCCGCATTCATGGAAAAAAGAAAACCAAATTTCAAGGGCCGCTAGGAAAGCCACGCAGTGATTTAGATCGTACCGTCTCCTCGGAACGATTCGATCTCTTCTGGGCTGTAGCCGTATTCTGACAGCACTTTTTCCGTATGTTCTCCGCGCTCGGGAGTCGCTGTATAGGCGACTTCAGGCGATTCGCTCATAGTGATTGGGTTATTCACAACCTCAATGTTGCCCAATGCTGGATGTGAAACGGGCGCTGCCATACCGAGATGCTGAACTTGAGGATCTGAGAACACTTCCTCAATATCATAGATCGGTCCGCAGGGTACCCCTGCCTCGTTCAGCGCTTCGATCCACTCAGCGCTTGTGCGTTTAGACAAATATTCAGCCAATGCATCATTCAACCGATCTCGATTCTTAAATCGTAATTTTTCAGTAGCAAAGTCGGGATCTTCGACCAGCAGATCAGCCTCTAGAACGGTGCACAACCGCTGCCACATGATCTCTCCCGCGCTCGCGAGATTCATATGGCCATCGGCTGTCTTAAAAACGCCGGTGGGCGTGCTTGTGGGATGATTATTTCCAGCTTGTGGGGGAACATCCCCAGCAATCAACCAGCGTGCTGCCTGGAAATCCAGCATGGCAATCTGCGCCTGCAGTAACGAGGTATGTATCCACTGACCCCGGCCAGTCTCTTCGCGTTGTAAAAGTGCAATCAGTATGCCGATAGCGGCATACATTCCTGCCGCCAAGTCCGCAATCGGCACGCCCACGCGCACCGGCCCCTGGCCGGGCAGTCCGGTAATCGACATCAAGCCGCCCATTCCCTGGGCAACCTGATCGAACCCGGGACGCCCAGCATAGGGCCCATCCTGACCAAATCCTGAAACACTGGCCAAAATGATGCGCCGGTTTCGACTGGCAAGGGAATCATAGTCAACCCCCAGACGCTTTTTTACATCGGGTCGAAAGTTTTCAGCCACAACATCGGCCTGTTCGACCATGCGCATCAATATGGCGTGCCCTTTGGGGTCTTTCAGATTTAACGTCATGCTGCGCTTGTTCCGATGAATGTTCTGAAAGTCCGGACCGTGACGGGTCCCACCCATGCCGCCTTCCGTGTCCATATAACCGGGGGACTCGATCTTGATGACATTCGCACCCCAGTCGGCGAGCTGGCGTACAGCGGTGGGGCCAGCACGCACACGAGTCAGATCAAGCACGGTGAACCGGCCAAGCGGCAGAGAGTGTTTCTTCTCAAACATGTCAGGTCAGAAAGAATACTTCCATTGATCGCAATTTACAGGCATTCCAAAAACGACCCAAGGATATTCTGCCCGAATCTCAGGGGATTGCACAAAGATCCCTAACCACCCTTTGGCTTGTGCCGTTTCGGGGATGAGATTATGGTGCCAGCACGATTTGTCCACGGATTCTCTTTTTTGTTCGAAACAATTGCGCGAATGACCGGCGTCCCATGGGCCAGACAGGGGCCGGTATTTTTGGTCAGCCTAGGCCATGGAACGACCCACTGGGTTGCAGCGTTCTTCTATCTGCTGCTGCCATTTATAGGGCCTGACCTCGGGCTTTCTTATACCGACACCGGATTTCTGGTGTCCGTGTTTCATTTGAGTTCACTCGCTGCCAACCTCGGCAGCGGGCTTGCTGTCGACATCAGTGGCCGCCGAATCCTGTTTCAGATCATCTCTTTGTGTGTGGGCGGCGCTGCGCTGTTGGCATTTGGCTTTACTGACCATTTTGTCGTACTGGCAAGTCTAGTTGCACTCCTGGGTGCATCCAACAACTTATGGCATCCACCGGCGATTGCCTACCTCTCCGAACGCTACCCAAAGAATCGAGGATATGCGCTCTCTATTCATGCGCTGTGCGCCAACCTGGGTGATACGCTGGCGCCACCGGTTGCGGGTGCATTGTTGACCATCCTTACCTGGCAACAAACCGCGTTCACGAGCGCGTTTCCTGTCTTTTTGGTCGTTCTCGTTCTCGCGCTAACACTGTTGCATAAAGATCGAGAAACAGAGCGGGACAAAAAGGCGCCGGTTAACTTTCGGGAATATGCGAGCAATATCAAAAACATTTTAAGGAACCGAGTCGTCGTCGGTCTGTGCCTGGCATCCGGGTGTCGCAACATTGCCCAAAATGGACTGTATCTTTTTCTTCCAATGTACTTGATCAATGAATTGCGCACCGGCGCCATCTGGATGGGCCTTGTCATGATGGCGCTGCAAGTCGGGGGCCTGGTCGCCTCTCCAATTGCCGGAACGTGGTCAGATCGAGTGGGCAGGCGACCGGTGATTCTTTGGGGTCTCGTATTCAGCGCTTGTATCGTCGCACTGATTGCGCCATTACGCGGGGATCTCGCTATCATCACCGTGGTGGCGCTGGCAGGATTCTTTCTGTTTGCCATTCGCCCGGTTGTGCACAGCTGGATGATGGATCTTTCACCGCCTGGATATTTTGGGAGCTCTACCAGTATTCTGTTCGGCACTCAAGCAGTCATGACGGCAGCGGTCATGCCAATCGGTGGCATGATCGCAGATCGTTATGGGTTGGCCATGGTATTTTACTTTCTCGCAGCGACGGTCTTGATCGCCAGTTTGATCGTCTTTTTGTTGCCCACACAAGTACCACACGAGAATTCCAGAAACTAATGCTTGCCGGCCGCTGCGAGAAACTTACGACGTATTTTTCTGCCATTCACTCCTCCCAGTTGCAACCTGACTGGGCCTAAATTAACGAGGCCGTCTCATGTTAAAAATTCTCGGTCGTACCAACTCATCGAATGTCCAGAAGGTGTTGTGGGCCTGTGACGAACTTGAATTGTCGTATCAGCGAGAAGACATCGGTGGCGACTTTGGGGGTAACCAGGAACTTACATACCTCGCGATGAATCCGAACGGGTTGGTTCCAACGATGATCGACAACGGAAATGTGCTGTGGGAATCGAACGCCATCATAAGATATCTTTGCGAAAGTCGCGCACCCAATGTCTTGTTACCGAAAGACCCGTGGCAAGTGGCATTGGCCCAGCAATGGATGGACTGGCAGCAAACCGTCCTCGCGCCGGCGATCCGACCTGTGTTCTGGGGTCTTGTCCGAACACCCGAGGATGAACGGAATGTCGACGAAATTTCTGCGGGACAAGCACAAACCGCATCCGCAATGACGATCCTTGATCATCACCTCTCGCAAAACCCGTTCGTCGCGGGGTCTCGTATAAGTTTTGGTGATATACCGGTTGGAATTATGGCTTACCGATGGTTCCAGCTTGATATTGAACGAATCGAGCTGCCGCACCTTGCGCGGTGGTATCAATCATTGGCGGATCGCAAAGCCTATCGTGATCGGGCAATGATTGGACTCAGTTGAGTCGTCTGGATTTTCCTATATTTCTGAGACCGCAACGACACCAAGACTTGGCGATTTGGCGATGCCCGAAGAAGTCTTTTTCGCCCTTTTTTCACTTGGATTTTTGGGCGTTAGCGATTTTCTATACAAATGGGGCCAAAGATTCGAACTCCGTGGTGCATCCTTCATGTTGCTTCAAAACATCGCTTACATTCCAACAGCCATTGCGCTAGCCGTTTACCGCCAGGAATTAGATTTCTCTGTCGGACTTGGCTATGGATTTTTAAATGGGATGCTTGCTTTTGTTGCATTTCTTCTGCTTCTAAAATCACTTAAACACGGTGACGCGCTGGCTCTTGTGCCGGTAGTGCGTCTGAATTTTGCCGTCACCGCGGCGCTCACCGTGTCATTTTTGGGGGAACAATTAAATTGGGTCAAGGGTGCGGCTCTGGGTCTTGCTGCCTTGGCCATCCTGGCCAATGGGGCTGGCTATGCCTCTGTCGCCCGACAAAGAAAACCTTTTTTCATGGCGTTGATAGCCATGGTTCTGTTCGGATGCATCGGCTTGTTTTATAAGCTTGGATTGGCTGCCGGTGCTACCCCGGGGGCGCTTGTTGTCGCACAAAGTTTTGGCGCTCTCTCTCTGGCCCTACCGTTCGCGATTCACTCGGGTGACAACATTCTTGTCCGCGGCGTTCACTGCTGGCTTCCGCTTTTGTGCGGGGTCCTTATTTCTTCAAGCTACGTCGCGGTCGGAATTGCTTTCAGCTATGGGGACGCTGTCGTCGTTGCGCCGATTGCCCAACTGAGTTTTGTTCTGACCGGACTTTTAGCGATACTTTTCCTTAAAGAGAAATTACAGTCGAGAAAAGCGATTTCGATTATTTGTGCCATTCTGTCAGTATTGGTTTTCTCAAATACGTGATAATTCTTCTCGATGTCATGAAATTTCTAATGCTCGAAAAAGATCAATGGGAGTCATACTGATGTTCTCTCTCTTCGGTAAACGGTACAAGGCACGGCGGCTTGATCGTGATTGCCGTGCGATCATCCGCTCCGATGAACTGGCTTATCGGCCTAGCCATCTTGAGCAGATAGGGGCCCTGGTGACTGAATATCTAGAACAAGCGCGTAAAACCGGGTCCACCGAACCGATTGACCCGCCCAACTGGTTGAAAAATGTGCACCGAGAAGCTCGAAAAAAACATGATCAAGCGCGCCTTAGTGCCGCAACGCTTGCCATTATTTACCTACGGGCTCAAAAACTCGAAGAGGATGGTGCACCCGTGTGCCAAAATATCGACAGTTATCTTTTAAAGTGGCAGAGCGAACCCTCGCTCTCGGGAACAGCTGAAATCGATCGGGAGACTCCTCCTTAGAACTTCAAGTCTCGTGGCCCGCCTAACAGCCGAGGATCTGCGCAAGCTCTATAAAGTCGCCGGCCACCAGGTCATAGTCGTTTTCCGCGACCAGGTCGGTGGTCTGTCCTGGCCCATGTTCTTTTGGTCGCGGCACGAAAGCCGTTTGAAAACCGCAACTTGCAGCAGCCGCGAGATCGCCATTGTGAGCAGCGACTAACATGCATTCTCCCGGCTCCAACCCCAGGATTTCTGCCGA
>JYMV01044945.1_pt1 | contig 29886 bp, 24 predicted proteins | sample 338911 | NCBI WGS metagenome assembly JYMV01 (sample SAMN03354496, study PRJNA234377) | hydrothermal vent metagenome | biome: Deep sea; feature: Hydrothermal plumes at the Eastern Lau Spreading Center, Western Pacific Ocean; material: Seawater | place: Tonga | collected 2009 | depth 2000 m m
TGAACTGGAAGGAGAGTCCTTTGGAGGCGAGATGCAATCAGCTTTTCAAACTATTTCTGATATCAAACACAAGTATCATTTGGTAGATACGCCCGAAAAACGAAAAGATCTTCTTGAAAAGCTGAACAAGCAAAAGTCGATCTGCTTTGATACAGAAACCACTGGTTTAGATCCTATTGTTGCGGAATTGGTTGGCATGTCTTTTTCGTTTAAAAGCAACCAGGCCTATTATGTCCCGGTTCCCGAAGATTATGAAGGGGCTTTGGCTATTGTAAACGAATTTAAAGAACTGTTTGAAAATGAGAGCATAGGAAAGACCGGACAGAATATAAAATATGACATGCTGATTCTCAAAAATTACGATGTAACCGTAAAGGGAGAGCTGTTCGATACCATGATCGCGCATTACGTATTGCGACCTGATATGCGTCACAATATGAATGTGCTGGCGGAAACATATCTTAATTATTCACCTGTATCCATAGAGACCCTTATCGGCAAAAAAGGCAGGGCCCAGATCAGCATCAGGCAAGCTCCCGCTAAAGAGCTGAAGGAATACGCATGCGAGGACGCGGATGTAACACTTCAGCTAAGAGAGAAATTAGAACCGATGGTGAAGAAAGAAGAGGCCGTAAAACTCTTAAATGAGATAGAGTTACCCCTGATTTCAGTGCTGGCCGACATGGAAATGTCAGGTATAAAACTAGATAAAGAATCCTTGAGCAAACTCTCTAAAGAGCTGGCGGAAGACATTTTAAAATTGGAAGGTGAAATTCACAAATTTGCGGGAGTATCGTTTAATGTAGACTCACCAAAGCAGCTGGGTGATATTTTATTTGAAACATTGAAAATCCATGACAAACCGAGGAAAACCAAGACAGGCCAATACGCAACTTCTGAAGACGTTCTTTCAAGACTAATTCATGCACATGAAATTGTGCCTAAAATCCTGGATTTCCGGTCGTTGAGAAAGCTAAAATCGACCTATGTAGATACTTTACCAGAAATGGTAAACCCTAAAACAGGAAAAATTCATACCTCCTATAATCAAGCTGTTGCCGCTACGGGAAGACTGAGCTCAGACAAGCCCAATCTGCAAAACATACCCATACGAACTGAACGGGGAAGGGAGGTTAGAAAGGCTTTTGTTCCTACCGATGAGAATTACACCTTGTTATCTGCTGATTATTCTCAGGTAGAGCTTCGGATAATTGCCGAGTTGAGTGAGGACGAAAATATGATTGAGGCTTTTGTATCAGGAGTGGACATTCACACTTCCACTGCCTCCAAAATATTCAATGTTCCTATTAACGAAGTAACCAGAGAATTAAGAGGTAAGTCCAAGGCCGTAAATTTTGGGATTTCTTACGGACAGACGGCTTTCGGTCTGGCGCAAAATTTGAATATACCCAGAAAAGATGCAAAGGAAATAATTGACAACTTTTTCGGCCAATATCCAAAACTGAGAACCTATATGGATAGTAATATTGAATTCGCCAGAAAAAATGGGTATGTGGAAACTATAATGGGCAGAAGACGTCATTTAAAGGACATTAACTCCGGAAATGCTATTGTGAGAGGACACGCAGAACGCAATGCCATTAATGCACCCATACAGGGTTCTGCTGCTGACATGATTAAAATTGCCATGATCAATATTCACAATAAAATGGGCAAGGCGAAAATGGAGTCAAAAATGATCCTTCAAGTACATGACGAATTGGTTTTCGACACTATTCTATCGGAGCTAGATGAGCTAAAATCCCTTGTGGATACGGAGATGAAATCAGCCATAAAAATGAGAGTACCATTGGTTGTAGATATGGGTACCGGTAAGAACTGGCTCGAGGCCCATTAATGTGTAAATTCTGATTTCTTGTCGATTTTCGTAACATTCCGGCTATCTTTCGCGTAGGCATTGGTTTATTTCACGAGTTTAAGAAGGTAGCGAAGAATAATTACTGTTACATTTTATATTTTTGCATATAAATAAAACTATATTTGCTTTCCAGGGAAATCAATGGAATTCAAATTGAACCATTTAATATCAATCACTTTAAAACGAAGATTTATGTCAATCAACAAATACATTAGACATGCTTGGTGCTTTACCATCATGACGAGCTTTATATTCTTCCTGAGTGCTTGTAGCTCCGACTCTGCTGAGGAAAGTGATCAGTTCGATGACGAGCAGATAACAGAAGAAGAGAAACCCGCAGATAAGGAAACTAAAGTTAAAAAGCCTGGAAAGGTCTTTTATACTATTCCGTCTCCTTTGGAATTAACTTCTATTATTAAAAAAGCGGGGGCGGACTATGATAAGACTGTATGCAATTCTGTAGATAATTTGCCTAAGTATCTTACAATGACGAGCATGGCTTTGAATCTGGGTATTTATGGTGCAGACCTAAGCTACTCGAGCATTTTCGAGCAAACACAGGAAACAATGCATTATTTCGCTGCTTGTAAAAGATTAGCAGATGATCTGGGCATAACCAGCGCTTTTGGCGAATCGACGGTCAAGAGGATTCAAAAGAACCTGAACAACAGAGATTCTCTTATTTCCATTATATCGGATTCATACTGGGAAACGGATGCCTATCTGAAAGAGAACAACAGGTCTAGCACATCTGCACTTGTAATTGCAGGAGGGTGGATTGAAGGATTATATGTATCGGTTAACATTGCAGGTAAAACTGAGAACAATAAGGATATTGTGAGCAGGATAGGCGAGCAAAAGTTAACGCTGGGAAACCTAATTGCCATGCTTCAGCATTACTCTGATGAAGAAGTTAAGCCAATTATTGCTGACCTTCAGGATCTAAGAACCACCTATAATGGTGTAGTAATCAACTACACGCGTAGGGAGCCTATTACTGATTCAGAATCCAAAATAACCATTCTACAAACCACAAGCGAAATTACTATTGGAGAAGCTGAATTGGCAGCAATTACTGAGAAAGTTAAATCCATAAGAAATAATATTGTTAAATAAATCCGATATGATAGCAAACAAATTGAATATTATAAGAATCATTGTCTTGGCTTTAGCCATCAATTTGCCCCTCATGGGTTACTCTCAGTGCAAAGGATTTGCTAAGAAGAAATGCTTGCCTGAATTAAAGCCATTCATTCATAACGGACAATTGAACAGCACCACGTTGATGCAAGGCGAATCTGCGGAGCTGGTGATGACTTTTCACGCTGGACAACACTATAGAGTTATGATTTGTGCTCAATTGGAGAAAGTATCGTTCAAAATGATGGACATGGATAGGGAAATCCTTTTCAATAGTGAAGAAGAATCAGATGCCAAAAGCTGGGACTTTAATGTGAACGCAACCCAGCAAATGATCATATTGGTTTCGGTGCCCAAAGCTGGCAAACATGAAGCTGCAAAACTGACCGGCACTTTAACGGCAGAAGGTTGTGTGGCGTTGCTGGTAGGATTTAAAGACTGAGTTAACGTTTTCTCTCCGCTACAGCTACAGCTTAATAAATCTCTTTACAAGAATATCGGCCTCTGATTTCAAGGTCAGCATATATACGCCTGTACGCAAGCTCGGGATTGAAAATTCGTGCCTCCCACTACTGAGAGTTCCTTTAAAGACCAAAGCAATGTGTTTGCCCAGGAGGTCATTTACTGTCACTTCAACTGTCCCCCTACTCAATATACTGAAAACTATTTTTGACCCTCTGTTAGTTGGGTTCGGAAATATTGAGATGTCACCAAGCTGTGCCTGTTCCTCTAAACCCGTTTGATTGATTATTGTTGTAAACCACCACACAGCACTCCAAGGGGAATAGACGCTGGATGTGCTCGTTCTTGCTCTCCAATAATATGTTGTATTGCTCTCGAGGGTGGAAATATCAATTTCTGTATCTGTGCCAGAACTTGAGCTCGATATATAATTCATTGAACCACTCACCAGTGCCGGAGAAGAAAATGAGGCACTGCTATCGATCTGATATTCATATAAGTCTACATCAGACACAGCGTTCCAATCCAATGTTGTATTTAATGGCAGGCCTACCAAGGTATGGCCAGGAGAAACAAGCATGGGAACGGAACCAGACACTCCTGATATATTAATATCATCTATGAATAGATTATTACCACCTGCGTACACATATTCAAATTTCATTCTAAACTGGTTGGTTAGATAAGAACCGTCTATTCCGCTAACCACATGCTGTGCCCAATCATTTCCACTAGCCGGGAAAAATTCAGATGCCGGTTGCGCAGGTGTCGTAATTAAATCATCGCCACTGCTTACGTATCTCGGCGCCCAATTCAAACCACAATCATCAGAAATGTAAACCCTTAGTATATCGTTGGTAGTGTCTATTTTGCGCGCAAATGCCACTTGAAAACTAATGTCAACGCTTTGCATATCCGTCAAGTCAATGGCAGCACTTATCAATTCATCCGTCCTTCCCGCTTCATTGCCCGAAAAGTTGTTCATCTTAATGCTGTTGGTACCGGTGACTGCTGAAAACTCATTCAGCTCCCAGGTGTTTCCCCCGTCTAGATTTACAATATTCCAATCGGTGTCTGCAATATCAAATTCTTCAAACCCTTCGGAAAATGGCATTGCCCGACCTGAGCTGGGCAGCACCTTCATAAAGGACTGCTTTGTATCGGTAATAATATTTGACCCCTGTGCTATGCTCAAGCTCACAAAATATTCACCTGCAGTATAGTATGTAACAGCTGGGTTTTTATCATTTGAAAAAGTTGGGGTACCTCCTTCGAAATACCAGCTCCATCCGGTTTGGCCGTTGTAGGATTGATCTGTAAATGAAACCATAGAACCCTCACAAACCACCTGGGTCTCTGAGGAAAAATCTACTGTACACAGCCAATCACTACCATCAGTGCCTGTTGCTGCTAAGTTAGAGGCCGTCCCCAAGTTATTTCTATTGCTTGCAGATCCGTTGAGCGCTGCTATCATTCTCGTTTTCTGACCTTCGGTAAACATTCTATCGCAGAAAGCGTATTCCATGTAATTCTGCACATTATCCAGGGAACTACAGCTCACAAAATTCACATCACAAGTACGGTTTCCTATTGTATTTGGTGTGTCGCTTACATTATCGTCACTGGAGCAATTGCTCGCTACCTCCGGATTGTTTGTGCTGCCCCAGGTGTGCGCTAAATTTAAATAGTGACCGATTTCATGTGTTAATGTTCTTTGCGTTACCCCAAACTGACCGCTTCTAACAACGATTCCATCAATATCCGGGCCCGCACCTGGATAATAGGCATACCCTCCTGCACCGCTGGCAATGCTCTGTACCAACCATACATTTAAATACATATTATTCGGCCATCGAACCAAGTCCTTAACCCCATTGCCCGCAGTATAGGTTTGAATAGAAGCGGTTCTGGTAATGCCTATTGTACAGTTTCCATTTGGATCCTTTTGGGCCAACCTGAATTCAATTTCGCAATCTGCCGCAATACCTTTAAATGCAGAAACGATCTGATTGGTATCCGAGTTAAGTTTTCTAAAGTCTTCATTGATCACTTGCAAGCCATCATAAATCTGCTGGTCGCTTAAATTTTCAGCACCGTAATTATGAATTATATGGAATACGATCGGAATCACTTTTACAGCCCCGGCCTTATTCATATTATTGGCTGTGAACTGCTGGGTAAATGCTTCTAATTTTTGAGATTCAAGAAGTACAGAAGGGTCTTCTTTTACAAGCTGATTCCAAACCTCATCTGTACCACAGTCTCTTCTGTCCTGTGCATTCAACATGGTCTGACATAGACAGACCAGCATTAATAGAGCTACTTGCTTATTCATGTGTTAATTATAAGTTGACAATCTTAGTGAAGTAATGGTCACCATCAATATTGATCCTTATCGTGTATATTCCTGGCTCACCCAAACCCTCAATCTTAAAATCATGCTTTCCAGTATTTAAGAATTCATATAACTGATTTGCTGGAGAGTCAAATATTCTTCCCAAGAGATCATAAACCTTTATCGTTAGTTTGTCCACCGGTGCAGGGAGATTCAACTCGAGCGTCACAGCTCCATTCGTAGGATTTGGATAAGCTTGAATATTCAAATCATCTCCCACATTATTTTGCACACTTACCTGGGATGTATTCTCGGTTGTAAATCTCCAGGTTGCACTCCAGGCAGAAGTATCTGCAGGCCCGGTAGATATAGTCCTTACTTTCCAAAAAACGGTACTGCCACTATCCAATCCGGATAACTGATACTCTGTATCTGCTAAGTTGTCAGCAGCTCCCAAATAGCTATTGGAACCGGCTATATAAAACGGAGAGTTGAACGCCGCCACTGTATCAATTTGATATTCGTAGGCTGTAACATTGTCAATGCCATCCCAGTCTAACAGCAAACTCACATTATTATCAACTGAGAAATTACTGGGGAAAATGAGAAACGGAACGGAATTAAGAGTGCCTGTAATATTTATATTATCTATATAAATGTTATTGCCTGCATCTGAGGTAAACTCAAACTTATACCTGAAATTTTCCGTTAATAAATTGCTTGAAATCGAAGTGGAAAACGATTGCCAGTCATTCGAGTCTGACGGGGCGAAATAGGTAGTCTGACTTCCATTGCCCGCCGCCAGGCTTCCGCCGCCCGTAACTAGTAATATGGCCCAGGTTGCTCCACAATCACCAGAAGCATATACTTTAAGAATATCGAAAGTAGAAGGGTCTCGCGTAGCATAGGCTGCCTTAAACTCGAAAGTCGCTGACTCCATCACATTCATATCAATTGTTGGGCCCAGTCCAATATTAACATCACCTTCAGATCCATTATTAAAATTATCAATCATGATCGATCCACCTGATCCAGAAAAAGATTCGAAGGTGAAAGACCAAGGGCTGCCACCTTCACCTGAAACAGACCAGTCATTCGAAGCTGATGATTGAAAATCTTGTGAATAAGGTGGTAAAAGTGCAGTTATAACCCTTATATAATTGGTTTTGGTTAGAAGCGAGCTGCCGGTATCATTAGATATTTTAACCGTAGCATCATAAGTGCCAACGGTATTGTAAGCAACTATAGGAGTCCTTCCAAAGGCCGAATCTGGTGTTGCGCCGGGCAATGACCATTCCCATTCAGTGATACCGTTATAAGACATATCTGTGAACATAACTGAAGATCCTGCACAAACCGAAGTAATATCTGCTTCAAAATCAATGGCCCCGGTATATACGCCGGTGGAAATAAGGTTATTCACCTTCCACAGATTGTTCCTGGATGCGGTAGATGAAGTTAGCGCCGATCTCATTCTGGTTACCTGTCCAGCGGTAAACATGTGCTCACAACTGGAATAATCCATGTGGTTCTGAATATTATCTATTGAGCTGCAGGTAGCGTCGGTGGTATCGCACGAACCATTGCTTACACCCTCTGTATTCGGAGTATCACCCACATTGTCATCCGAAGAGCAATTTCCGCTGAGCCCGGGAGTATTTGACCCTCCCCAGGTATGCCTCAAGTTGATCCAATGCCCTACCTCGTGTGTAAGCGTCCTTTCGCCTTCTCCTATGTAATCATAGTTTGAAAGAATACCATCCCATATTGCAGTTGGCACTCCACTCGGCGAGTAGGCGTAGGCAGCTCCAGCACTGGAAACTTTGCAAATCCAGATGTTGAGGTACTTGCTCCTTGGCCAATAATTCAGCTTAGAGCTGTCATCCCCTATATTTGTTTCTGAGCTTACAATTCTATCAATGCCGGTGGTGGGATTTCCATTTGGGTCTAATTTCGCCAGCCTGAATTCAATGAATGCTTCGCCAATAATCGGTTGAAACAACTGAGTTACCAGAATGGTATCCCAGTTCCACTTCCTGTAATCTTCATTCAGTATTCTCATTGAAGCATGGATAGTAGCATCTGGTACATTTTCCGGGCCATTCTCATGAATGATGTGGAATACGACGGGAATTACATAAATAGCCGTAGCTTGCTTTTCTGGGTTTGCCGCATCCGCTTTTGCTTTTACCTCCAGCGCATGCGTGGTTTTATTATACTGGTCCAGCATTTCTGGATGCTTTGCCAGCCACTCATTCGTTTTGGTAACAGATCCACATTTCTCAATTACCTGTGCAGATACATTCAACACCAACCCAAAAACGAAGCAGGTAATAAGACCTGCCATACTGACCTCAATTTTCATCATAACTTAATTACATCTGTAGCTCTGAATTCCTTAACCTGGAACAAGTACCCAATACAATTGATTTCTCTACTAAAAATCTATGTAATTGCGCAATTCGCAGGTTCTTAGCAAATTTACGAATTTCACAGCAAGATTAAAAGCATACGCGCTTTTGTCATGGATGCAAGATTATCCATATTATCAGGAAACAAAGGTGGGGGCTACTGATTTATCTCTATGAACTTCTTGATATCCTTGGTTCTGCCGAACACGATGATCGTATCGGTTTCATAAAGCATAGTGGTTGATCTGGGAATTCCCAAAATATGCTTTTCTTTTACCGTTTCTCCCTCTTTCTGAAACTCCGTTTCTCTCTCCACGGTGATAATGTTGAGCTTGTACTTATCCCGGAGCTTTATATCCTCTAATGAACGATTTGCTATTCCCCGAGGGGTTTTGACTTCTGCAATCTCGTATTCATCTGGCAACTGCAAAAATGATCCTATGCTTGGATGTATTAGCTGCTCAGCAACTACAGTGCTCACCTCTATCTCCGGAGAGAGAATTTCTGTTACTCCCAGTTTTTTGAGGATCATGCGCTGAAGTGGGCCCCTTGCACGCGCAATAATTCGCTTCACCTTCAAATCCAGCAAATGCACCGTACAAAGAAGCAAGGACTCAAAATTCTCTCCAATAGCTACAACAACCGCGTCAGAATTATTTATGTTCTGTGCCTGAAGTGCCTTGATATCTGTAGCATCGAGGCTCACTACATAAGCCACCTCATCTTGTATATTCTTGATCTTTTCGTCGTTTAGATCGATAGCCAATACCTCAGCCCCACGTTTAGCGAGTGTTTTAGCAATTTCGGTACCGAATAAACCCAATCCAATAACTGTAAACCGTTGTTGTCTCATGTTCTTCTTTCTTAGTTTGCTTTACCCAAGCGCCTGCTTTAGGTCATCAATTAAATCTTCGGCATCTTCAATACCCACACTTAGCCTGATGAGTGTATCCACAAGGCCGGACTTCTCCCTCTCCGCCTTCGGAACAGAAGCATGTGTCATGCTTGCCGGATGCCCAACCAGTGATTCAACTCCTCCCAGGGACTCTGCCAGCTTAAATATTTTTGTTTTTGATATTACTTCTATTGCTGTATCGATAGAATCACCCTTCAATATAAACGAAATCATACCCCCAAAATCATCCATTTGCTTCGTCGCAATGCCGTGATTGGCATGATCCACCATTCCAGGCCAAAATACTTTCTCAACTTTTGGGTGAGATTTTAGATATTCGGCGACCGATCTTCCATTTTCTGAATGCCGCTGTACCCTCACATGTAGCGTCTTGAGCCCACGCAGCACCAAAAAACAATCTTGCGGACCACAGATTCCCCCACAAGTATTTTGGATAAATGCCAATTTTTCTGCCAGCTCTTCATCATTGCAAACCAGAGCGCCTAGTACCACATCTGAATGTCCGGAAAGATATTTTGTTACTGAATGCATTACAATGTCTGCACCCAGATCCATCGGCCTTTGTAAATAGGGGGTTGCAAAAGTGTTATCTACAGCCAGCAATAAGTTATTCTTCTTGGCTAGCTCCGCTATTACTTTAATGTCTATGATCTTCATCATAGGATTGGTAGGTGTTTCTATCCAAATCAACTTGGTATTGTCATTGACCAGTTCTCCGACAGAAGCAGCATCTTCCATATCTGCAAAATGGAATTTTATGCCGTAGTTGGCGTAAATTTTTGTGAAGATCCTATAGGTTCCCCCATACAAATCATTGTTGGCTATCACCTCATCTCCAGGGCTCAACAATTTACACACTGTGTCAATCGCTGCCATGCCACTTGCAAAGCACAATCCAAATTTTGCATTTTCTAAAGCGGCTATGTTATTTTCAAGCGCCGTACGGGTAGGGTTTTGAGTTCGCGAATATTCGAATCCCTGATGATCTCCCGGTGCTTTCTGAATGTAAGTGGATGTCTGGTATATGGGCGGGATAACTGCCCCGGTAGGAAGGTCCACATTTAAACCTTCATGAATCGCTTTTGTACCAAACTTCATGTGTTTATAATTGATTTTTCTCGCGTAATAATTTTTAGCGCCGCTTTTTTCATCCCCTGGACTTATGCAGACAAATGTATCAATTATTTATGTGAGCCGCGCCCCTTATTGGGTAAAATGATGGCCCCAATAAACAAGTAGGGGTAATAACTTATGAGCCGCCACAACAGTGCCATCGAAGATCCCAGCCCGGACGGAATTTTATCACTCAGGAACACAGTAAATACGATTTCTGCCAGGCCACTGCCCCCTGGCGTAGGGCTTATTAACATAATTACCCACATCACCAGCTGTCTGGCATATATCAGCATATGATCTGCAAACCCAAGACCTTCGGTAAGCGGAATAATGATTAAAAAATTTACTACCCAGAACCGCGCTGTCCAGCTCAGTAATGTCGCTCCGCCAGCTTTAAACCAAAAATCTTTGGACTTACCTTGAATTTCCTTTGAGCCAATGATCAGATCATCTCCTGCATTGGAGGCATCCTGCCTCCACTTTCTGAGATATGGAAAGGAAAAAACCTTTATAAAAACCCATTTTATAACCCTGGGATTGTAAAACAATGCATAGAGTATGATAATGCTGTAGCTTAGAATGAAGAAATAACCAAATACAAAAACATAGAACAAGCCATATCCAAAGGTCATCTCTTCTATAGATCCCGATTTTGCAATAGACAGAATTTGTTCGCTTCCAACATAGAAATAGAGAATGGGCACCATTATTACATAAAACAGCTCATCTAAGAGCGCTGAAACCATTACAATGGCCGTACTCTTTCCAAGATTTCCAATTTCCTTATGAATGATAAATATGGCTACTGCAGAACCACCTACAATAGTTGGTGTAATGGCCGAGGCAAATTCCCACAACATTATTACATCAAAACTTCGCCTCCAATTGATCTGGCAATCCGTCAATACTCTTATGCGATACATATAAGCCAGATCCCTGATCAGCATCATCATTACGGCCAATATGCTCCAAATTCCCGCGTGCCAGGTCCAGTTAATCGACGCAAATGCCGCTGCATCAAAACCTCTGAATAACAGAAATCCAGCCACACCTAAACCGATAAGAATCGGATACATGATTCGGCTTGGCCTGAGCGTCTTAAGTATGTCTGCTGTATTCATATTAATCCCTTACTTCTCGAAACCAACTGTGAAATTATTTTATTATTTTCTCTGAACAAAATTAATTTTGTTGGCTCGGAACAAATGATGCCTATTGTGAACAAAACCCTGAAAGCCCATCTAGCGCTACTCATTACCAATATTATTTATGGTGCTAATTACACAATCGCCAAAGAGGCGATGCCTGAATATATTCTTCCATCCGGGTTTATTCTGCTTCGTGTATCAGGAGCATTGCTATTATTCTGGATTTTTCATCGACTTATGGTCAAGGAGTCCGTTGCAAAAGTCGATATATGGCGAATGGCTATCTGTGGATTGTTCGGAGTGGCCATTAACCAATTGTTGTTTTTTAAGGGGCTGAGTATTACCAATCCAATAAACGCAGCTATAATTATGACTATCAATCCGGTAATGGTTTTGCTATTTGCTTCATTTTTGATCAGGGAAGCAATCACTTTAAAAAGAACCATGGGGGTGGTGTTAGGTATTGGGGGAGCCATACTTCTGATTACCTACAATGCATCATTCTCTTTTTCTGAGGAATCCATTACCGGAGATTTATGGATATTTCTGAATGCTGCCTCCTATGGCATATACCTGGTAATCGTTAAGCCTTTGATGAGCAAGTACAACCCACTTACCGTTGTCATGTGGGTTTTTACCTTCGGATTTATCTATGTGTTACCATTTGGCTTCACTGAGCTTACACAGGTTGGCTGGAGTGAGCTGCCAGGCCAAATATTACTGGCCATGATTTTTGTTGTTGTTTGCACCACATTCATAGCTTACCTACTCAATATTTACGCATTACAATGCCTCAGCCCTACGGTTGTGAGCTATTACATTTATCTGCAGCCTCTATTGGCAAGCATTGTCGCCTTAGTTTTTGCGAAAGATGTGCTTTCAATAGAGAAAGTAATTGCAGCAGTATTGATATTTGCCGGAGTTGCATTGGTTAGCACAAACCCAAAAACCAAATCACCCTAGGCTGGAAGCTCAGAGAATTTATCAACGGAAGAAAGACGTTTTCAATCAAATTGTTTTTCGCCTGATGCCGGAAGTACAAAGAAGAAAGGAATGCTGTTTTTTGTGTTTTCTTTGGGCTTCTGAATACAATCTTCACCTTTTTAAGTGATAAACTTCATATTTCCTATTTTTGCTCGATCTAAATATGCAAGCATATGATTCTTTCAATGACAGGTTTTGGACGAAGTACGGTAAAGGCCGGCTCTATATCTTATACCGCTGAAATTAAATCGGTAAACAGTAAAAATCTCGACCTGAGCATTCGTGTTCCAGGTAACTTCAAGCTACGAGAAGCAGAAATCAGGGGGCTGTTGGCGAGCGGCCTTGTAAGGGGAAAAATTGACTTTAATTTATCGACTACTGCCGTGAGTTCCAATAATGAGGCTTATTTGAACAAATCAGCGATAAAGGCCTATTTGAAAGAAATTAAAACCCTATCCGTGGATTTAAAATTGCAGACACCTCCAGACCTATTAAGTGTACTCTTGAAAATGCCCAATTCGATGCAAGTCGAAAATGTTGGGCTAAACCAGGCGGATTGGCGCAAGCTGTTGAAGTGTATTAAATTGTCCATTAGCAGGCTGACAGATTTTAGGATTAATGAGGGGAAAGCACTAAAAAAGGACCTGCTAAAACGAATGAGCTCTCTGGAGGGCTCGCTTAAAAGGGTTGAAAGAAAAGAAAAGAGCAGGAGTGTGCGTATCTCAAAAAAGCTGCAAAAAAAGATAGCAGATCTAAAACCGCCCCTGGCAGTTGATCAAAATCGATTTGAGCAGGAAATGATCTATTATCTGGAAAAAATTGACATTACCGAAGAAAGGGTGAGGCTCAAAGCCCATTGTGAGTACTTTAGAAAATCCATGAAATCGATAAATTCTAACGGCAAGAAACTGGGTTTTATAGCACAGGAGATGGGTAGGGAGATCAATACTATTGGTGCAAAAGCAAATGATGTTAGTTTACAACAGATCGTAGTAGAGATGAAAGATGATCTGGAAAAAATAAAGGAACAACTTTTTAATGTCCTCTAATTAATAAAGGGCTATACCAATATGTCGGGCAAACTCGTAATATTTTCAGCGCCTTCAGGTGCCGGTAAAACCACTATCGTTCATCATCTCCTCAAGCTGGATTTAAACCTGGAGTTTTCCATATCAGCATGTAGCAGGGATAAGAGAGCGGACGAACGAGACGCAGTAGACTACTTTTTCCTGGGTATCGATACTTTCAAAGATAAAATTGATAGCAAGGAATTCCTGGAATGGGAAGAGGTTTATCCCAATCAATTTTACGGCACGCTTAAATCTGAGGTTGAGAAGATGCTCTCTGAAGAAAAGAACGTCATTTTCGATGTAGATGTGGTGGGGGGCTTGAATATTAAAGATGCTTACAAAGACCTGGCACTTTCTATATTCGTAATGCCGCCTTCGATAGAACAACTGAAGGAGAGGCTACTTAAAAGATCAACTGAATCTGAGGCAAGTGTAACTAATAGAGTCGAAAAAGCTGCAAGTGAGTTAAAATATGCGGGCCAGTTCGATGAAATTCTGATGAACGACAACATGGAGGACGCATTGAAAAAGGCCGAAACCATGGTTGAACGATTTCTTAATAATGGGATATAGATTTAAAACACTCAGCATTTTAAAAAGTATACCACGAACGCATGTTAATCTAAAGATTCTACTGTAATGACCGGCCTCTTTTTCGGATCATTTAACCCTATTCATTCTGCACATCTAAAGATTGCAGAGTATTTTATCGCCAATACTGCAATTGAGGATGTAAGCTTTATTGTTTCTCCTCAAAATCCATTTAAGAGCGATAATAGTTTGTTAGACACTGCATTACGACTTGAATTGGTAGCATTAGCAGTGGAGGATAATCCTAAGCTTACCTGTAGTGATGTAGAACTAAGCCTTCCCTCACCTTCATACACTGTGCATACCTTGGAGCATCTTAGATCGCTTCACCCCGACTGCAATTACTGCATCATCATGGGTACCGATAACCTTCAAAATTTCGAGCAGTGGAAGGACTTTCAATTTATTCTCGACAATTATCAATTATATGTCTATCCCCGAAGAGGTTCTGACGGAGGAAATTTGAAGGAACACCCCAATGTACACCTCATTGATTCACCCTTACTCGAGGTATCAGCGAGCGAGATAAGAGAGCAGCTCAGCTCAGAAGAGGCCAAAAAATGGCTGCCTGAGAAGGTGCACGAAAAAATTCTGAAGGAGGGGTACTACCTGTAAACGGTTGCCCGACTTGCAAAGGGATGGATGCTCAGATAATTTGCGATACCTGTTTCGCATATTATTGTGATACCTATTGCTGTAAAACCTTACGTATCAGCTCAGACCAATAGCTGACTCGAGCCTTTAATGGGCTTTTGCGCAATTTGTTCCTGAGAACCTCCTGTTTGGAAAATACTACAAAAGCCAGAGGCATCCTATTGAAATTACGGATTACTGCAATTTATCAGGATTAACTTCAGGTTAATTTGTAAATTATACCAATATTCATAGTAAATTAAGCGGATATCGCGCAGGCGCATCCACCCGTTGCCTGTATTTTTGAACTGAATATTTCCAACGTGTCTATTTAATCATTATCAATTTTAAAACAGCAATATTATGGGTATCGCAAAACATAAAATGAGTCAAGCCGCTGAAGATTTTAAAAGGGCAGAAACTATCAGTAGGATTGAGCAATCCTTATTCAAAGAGCTGGAGAAAGCTGAATATGTTCCGCATTTAGAACCATATACACAATTGGGGCAAGAAAATCGAACTGCATTTCTGGAAAATAAGCTGAACACTTCAATCGATTATGTTAAAGGAAAGAAGGTCTTTGAAGATCATTCACAATTGCAGGGTAATATTGAAAACTTTATCGGCATGACACAAATTCCAACCGGAGTTGTGGGGCCTCTTCTGGTTAACGGATCTGCGGCAAAAGGAGATTTTTACATCCCACTTGCAACCACAGAAGGTGCCCTGGTGGCTTCTTATGGCCGAGGGATAAAGGCTTGCAGACTCAGTGGAAGCGTCACTTCTGTTTGCATTGTTGAAGGAGTGCAGAGAAGCCCCTATTTCAAGTTTAAAAACATGACCGACATGGGAAAGTTTGTTTTATGGGTTCTGGGGCAGACTGATGAGTTCAAGGCGATTACTTCAGAGAGTAGTAATCACGCAGTATTGAATGATTTAGAAATTAATGTAGAGGGTAATAGTGCCATCCTGTCATTTGAGTTTAAAACCGGAGATGCTGCAGGGCAGAACATGGTTACGATCTGTACGAATGCCATTTGTCAATACATTTTGGAAGAGTCACCAGTTAAACCATTACATTGGTTTATTGAAAGCAATTATTCTGGCGACAAAAAGGCAACTGCGCTGGCTTTCACAAATGTAAGAGGTAAGAAGGTGAGCGCTGAAATTGTCGTGCCAAAAGAAATAGTGGAAAAAGTGTTAAAGACAACTCCCGAGGGAATGGCTGAATATTGGAGAGCTTCCACCTTAGGGGTCATTCAAAGCGGATCAATTGGAGCCCAGGGACACGTGGCGAATGGATTAACCGCGATATTCCTGGCATGTGGGCAGGATGCCGCTTGTGTTTCTGAAGCATCAATTGGGGTGACCAGGATGGAAGTAACTGAAAACGCTGACTTATACACAGCTGTAACACTACCGGCATTAATCGTAGGAACCGTAGGTGGAGGCACGCATTTGCCCACCCAAAGAGAATGTTTGAATTTAATGGGTTGTCTTGGGAATGGGAAAGCCAGAAAGTTTGCGGAGATATGCGCAGCTGTAGCGCTGGCTGGTGAACTATCAATTGCAGCGGCTATGTCTGCCGGCCATTTCGCCAAAGCTCACCAACAATTGGGTAGAAAGTAAAGCTTATGGGTGACATCGCAAGAGCATCTTTTCTTAAGAGAATGTACGTTTATCAAAGCGAAAGGTTTCCCGTTCTGGCACACGGACTGCTCATTGCCGCATTCACATTTTCAGCCATCTCCTACTCCAGAATTTGTCGAGGTGCCGAGGGCTTTATTCCATTTAACACCTACGTAATTGGGGTCTTCGCCACCTTCACCCTGTTTTTTTTGGTGAGGATATTCGATGAGTTCAAGGACAAAGCTGATGATGCGAAATACCGAGCTTACCTTCCAGTTCCAAGAGGTCTTGTTTCTTTAAAAGAGCTGAAAACCGTGGCTCTTGTGGTGGGAATTGTACAAATTTTGATCATTGCTTATTTTCAACTGCCAATGTTGCTATTATATGCCTTAGTGATCGGTTATTTGATGCTAATGGGTGTTGAGTTTTTCGTTCCCACCTGGTTAAAACAACGGCAAATACTGTACATCGTCTCCCATATGGTTATCATCCCGCTGGTGGATATATATTCTAGCGGCCTGGATTGGCTTCTGGAAGGAGCAGAACCGCACATAGGATTGGCCTTCTTTTTTGCAGTTTCCTATCTGAATGGCATCGTACTGGAGTTTGGAAGAAAAATAAGATCACCTGAAGGCGAAGAGGAAGGAGTAGTGTCATATACCGGTCTTTACGGTACCAGGGGAGGCACAGTTTATTGGATTTTGATTTTGTCTGTTACCCTATTGCTTGCCATTGCCGCCTCTGTCTTCGCAGGGTATGGCCTTCTGGCATTTTTGATATTGGGCGGACTTTTTGTGTTATGTGCTTTACCTGGGTTTTTGTTCATCATCAAGCCGACAACTAAAATGTCGAAAATCATTGAGTACTCATCCAGTTTATGGACGATGGGAATGTACCTTTCCCTTGGAGGCGTACCCATGCTAAATAATTTATTATTCGGATGAAGAGCTTAATTGCGTCAAACGATATTGATCAACTTTTAAAGGTTGGAATTGGAGGCAAAGCAAGAAATCTAATTCAACTGGAGAAAATAGGTATGGGGGTGCCAAAATGGGCAGTAATTCCACAGGAAGTATTGCTTTCCATACTTCCAACAGAACTATTTGATAGAGACAATGAAGAAGTAAACAAGTATATAGACAGTTTGGATGTTGTTTCCATTCTTAGCCAAAGTATTCAGGAGCTCTTTCCCGAGACTCAATATTTTGCCGTCCGATCCTCTTCAGTGGATGAGGATAGCCCGGAATTCTCCTTTGCGGGGCAATTCCAATCATACCTCTATGTTAGCCAGGGCGAAATAGAGGATAAAGTCAAATTAGTTTGGAAATCCGCTTTCTCAGATAGAGTAAAGAGCTACAGAGAAGAAAACGCACTGCCTGCTCAATTTGGAATTGCCGTGATCATTCAGGAGATGGTAAATGCTGAAGTTGCCGGAGTTGCCTTTGGTGTTGACCCAACGACAGGAAATAGAAATGCCAGGGTTATCTCATCCGTTTACGGTTTGGGAGAGGGATTGGTATCAGGCGAGCTCAATGCCGACACTTATACCTGCATCAATGGGAATATTGAAAGAACACTTGCTGATAAGCGGGAGGCAATCGTTCGAGATGAGAGTGGGAGCGGAATAAAGAAAGTGAATGTACCTGAGGAAAAAAGAGTGATTTCCAGCTTGACCGACCAAGAAATCGAGAAAATAGCAGGCGTGTTAAGCACACTACAAGATGAATTTGGAAAACCTCAGGATATAGAGTTTGCATTTTCCAGAGACCAGCTCTACCTCCTGCAAACCCGGCCGATAACAAGCCTTCACAATGTAGCCGATAATAGTGGGGACTACATCGTATGGGACAACAGCAACATTATTGAATCATATCCAGGCGTAACAACACCTCTGACATTTTCATTCATCATTAAAATGTACGAAGCTGTATACAAACAGTTTTGTGAGTTTATGGGTGTTGGACCGCGAGAAATTGATGAGCACAGCACGACATTCGCCAATATGCTTGGGTTGATCAAAGGGCGGGTATATTACAATCTCCTGAGCTGGTATAAGGTGTTGGCATTACTTCCAGGCTATTCAATTAATGCGGAGTTCATGGAGAATATGATGGGTGTGAAGGAACGATTCGAATTGAAGGAACAAAAAAAACTGGCCAAATCAACAGCCTACTGGCGACTGATCATAACCATCATTAGAATGATTCGGAGTTTGATATATCTTCCAAAACAAAGGCGAGAGTTTTTGGAATTTCTTGAAAAAACCATGAAAGAATATGAAGCCATTGATTTTAACAAGCTTAGATCCGATGAGTTAATGCATGTGTACCTGAGGTTTGAACAGATATTATTGAAGAAATGGAATGCGCCACTGGTCAATGATTTCTTTGCAATGATTTATTTTGGAACACTTGAAAAGTTAATTAAGAAATGGTCTATAGGGCAACATATCAATTTACATAATGATCTTCACTGCGGCAGTAACGACATCATTTCTACTGAACCAATAACCCGGTTATTTGAAATTTCAACTTTTATCTCACAGAATCCAGAAGCAAAGAGTTTGTTTACAGCCAATGATCCTTCATTTATATGGGAGAGCCTAACCAAGAACCCCGCGCAAGACGTAACGCGGTTAATCCGTGGTTATCTGGAAAAATTCGGAGAGCGTTGTGTGGGTGAGCTGAAGCTGGAAACCATTTCTTATAACCAGGACCCTACCTCCTTGATTAGGATAATAAAATCTTATGTAACACAGCATATCGTCTCGAGGCCAAAAGAATCCAGTATTGAAAAAAAGCTTAGAGCAGATGCGGAAGCTGTGGTGAAACAGTCTCTCAAAAGAAGGCCGGTTAAAAGACTAATATTCAGGCATGTGTTGAAAATGTCCAGGTCATTGGTGAGCAATAGAGAAAACTTGAGGTATGAGCGAACAAGGGGATTTGGTATGGTAAGAAAGATCTTCTCGGCAATAGGAAAACAGTTTTATTTTGAGGGCATTATAGATAATGACAGGGATATATTTTATCTGAAGAAGGAAGAAATATTCGATTTCATATCCGGTACTTCTGTAAGTATAAATCTGAAGGATACCATCAAATTAAGGAAGGCAGAATTTGCAGAATATGAAAAGATAGACTCGCTTCCAGAGAGAATACCCACGTATGGAATAGTATATCACGGCAATGATTTTCAAAAAACAGCTAAAACTTCAGTTGTTGACGGTGACCTTAAAGGAATAGGCTGTTGCCCGGGCCAGGTAACGCAAAAAGTGCGGGTTATGAAGTCGGCCGATGAAGTAGATTCCCTCGACGGCGACATACTAGTCACATCCAGCACGGATCCTGGATGGGTTACTTTATTTCCAACCGCCTCTGCAATTATTGTGGAACGAGGCAGTCTGTTAAGCCATTCCGCCATCGTATCACGTGAACTCGGCATCCCTTGCATTGTGGGAGTAGACGGGCTTCTGAGCACGCTTAAAACCGGCGACCTGGTTGAAATGGATGGGAGTACTGGACATATCAAAGTTTTAAAATCAAATGAAGCAGCTTCATAACGTAAAGCACGATTTCATCAGATACGCCAACTGCTGGGAGGATGCTGATATTCTCCTAAAAGGGCTGGCGCCTAAACCAGCAGGCCAGATATTGTCCATAGGATCTGCCGGAGATAACAGTTTTTCCTTATTAACTACGGATCCCTCCATGGTGGTGGCGGTAGACATTAATAAAGTCCAGCTCTTCCTGATCGAATTAAAAAAGTCGGCTATCAAAACGCTGGATTATCCGGATTTTTTAGAATTCCTGGGATTCGTTAATTCCAACAATAGATTGAAGCTCTTCAATTCAATAAAACAAGATTTAACTGGCGAAGCCAAAAGTTATTGGGAATATCAGATAAGTAATATAGAATCAGGATTGATCTATGCCGGAAAATTTGAAAAGTATTTTTCGATTTTTAGTAAGAAGATATTACCGCTCGTACATTCCCGCAAAACAATCGACAAACATTTTGAGGAAAAGTCGGAAGATGAACAGCGGGAGTTTTATTTTACCACATGGAATAATTGGAGATGGCGCCTTCTATTCAAATTGTTTTTCAGCAGAGCTGTAATGGGGAAATTTGGCAGAGATCCAGCATTTTTAAAGCAAGTGGAGGTAACGGTATCTGAACACATTTTTGGCAAGGCTGAAAGCCACCTGATAACTAGTGAGACGCAGCAGAACTATTTTTTAAAATTTATTTTAACCGGATCATTTAATGGGGCCCTGCCCCATTACGCCAGAGAGGAAAATTTCAAAAAAATCAAAGCCAATATTGAAAGGATCGAAATTTTTGAAGGATTTGCAGAAACCGCTTTTAAGAAATACGACAGGTTTAATTATTTGAACCTATCTAACATTTTTGAATACATGGATGAAAGCACTTTTAAAAATGTAACGCAGGGCATTATTGACGCAACTGACGAAGGCGCTAAATTTGCTTATTGGAATTTGATGGTTCCGAGAAGGTTTTCATCAGCTTTCCCAGATCACTTTCAATATCATAGGGAAGAATCGGATAACCTTAGCTCAATTGACAAATGTTTTTTCTATAACTGTTTTGTTGTCGATGAAAGAAGATGAATGAAAATATGATCAATACCATTTATCTGGCTGCGGCATTTCTAGCGCTTTTCGCTTCTGCAGAGTTTGCCTATCGCAAATTAAAAATTGAAGCAGAGCTTACGCGCAAGTATGTTCACCTGTTAACAGGATTGCTAACATTGTTGTTTCCGGTCTTGATAGAAGACCCATGGTTGGTACTACTCCTGTGCGGGAGCTTTCTGCTCATATTGACTGTAAGCTTGGTATTTGGCCTGCTTCCATCTATAAATGCAGTTGGAAGAATAACAAGAGGTAGTATCTTATATCCTATAATTGTATACTGTACGTATCGCGTTTTCCTCTACTACGACCAATACATTTTTTACTATATCCCAATTTTAGTGATGGCAGTTTGCGACCCATTGGCAGCACTTGCTGGGAAAAAATGGCCTTACGGTGCATACCAAATATTAAAAGAAACCAAAACTCTGATGGGGGCTTCGGTGTTTTTTGTGAGTGCTTCCATAGTTACCTTTTTGCTCATTCTATCTCTGTCAGAAATATTAGTTATTGATATGCTGATAATTTCAATTAGCACTGCATTGTGTGCTGCAGCAGTTGAGGCAGCTAGTCCCAGAGGCTGGGATAACCTTACCATTCCGGTAGTTTGCATTGCTGTTTTATTACTATTTAAAAATTACACTTCTCTGCTGTGAAATCCACTTTTCAAATTGAGCGAACTTTTCCCGGCGATGACAACTTCCATCAATTCGAGGGGCTGATTCATCAATTATATGATGCTGAAAGCATTAGGCACCAACAACCTGCAAGTACGGCCAGCGAGCATCTGAATACCTGTTTTATTGTAAAACACGAATCAAATGCCAGAGCCAGGGCCGCACTTTACCTAAATCCCAACTTAACATACCTGGATAAAAAGTGCGCATGCATTGGAAGCTATGAGAGCCCCGATGATCCAGAAATCAGCAGCTACCTGATTGAACATATAAAGGCTGAAGCAAAAGAGCTGGGCGCCGAATATCTGATTGGCCCTATGGAGGGTTCTACCTGGAACAGCTATCGCTACAGCGAACACAATGAGCATCCAAACTTTTTTGCTGAACCATTCCATCACATCTATTATAATGAGCATTTTGTTCATAATGGATTTGAAAAAATAGCAAGCTATTCCTCCAATCTCGATAATGGCATGGAATCTTCGGAGATCGATATTGTGCAGTTGGAAAACCATTATATTGAAAAAGGGGTGCACCTCAGAAAGATTGATCTGAACAATTACGAAGAAGAGCTAATAAATATTTGCAATTTTAGTTTAGAGGCGTTTAAACGTAATTTTCTCTTCACTCCTATTGTTCCAGAAAAATTCGCCGAAAAATATCTGCCACTTCAGGCTTTATTAAATCCGGATTTTATATGGATAGCTGAAGATTTATCCGGGGAAATAGCCGGATTGGTTTTCTGTCTTGACAATCTCAATGATACAAAAAGTAAAACTTTGATCGTTAAAACGCTGGCCAGGGCAGCCGACAGCAATTTTAAAGGGCTCGGAAATTTACTGCTCGCTAAAGTTGTCTTACTTGCGAAGCAGCGCGGCTATCGTTCAATAATTCATGCCTTTATGATACAACAAAACACGTCGAATGTTCTCTCCGAAAAATATGCCGGCAAACCGTACAAGAGCTATGCACTCTACGGCACCAACTTATAGATGATGGCTAACATTGTTCAACTGTTCCTCAATTGCACGGAGAAATATCCAGATCAGGTAGCTATTGTATATCGCGATGCTTCTGTCACTTATCAGGATCTAAGGAGAGATGTTGAACAAACGGCCAGCTATTTTCAGTCTAAGGGTATCAAACCCGGTGACAGGGTATTGGTATTCGTTCCAATGTCGATAGACCTGTATAGAACCGTATTGGCGTTGTTTTACATTGGCGCCACCGCTGTATTTCTGGATGAATGGGTAAGTAAAAAGAGAATGGAGCTTTGCTGCAGTATTGCAGATTGCAGTGCATTCGTGGGTGTATTCAAAGCAAGAGTGTTTGCTTATTTTTCAAAGGGATTAAGAAAGATCCCCATTCGCCTGGGAACTGGTATGGGAAACGGGGTGGCTGATGCACCTGTCATCTTTAACCCAAACCCTGATCAGGCTGCCTTAATCACATTTACGACAGGCAGTACGGGAACCCCCAAAGCTGCGAAGCGGACACATAAGTTCCTGGGCTTACAGTTTAATGCACTCTTGAGCGAGATTGATCCTAAGCCGGAAGACATAGATATGTGCGTGCTACCCATCGTATTGTTCTGCAACCTCGGAGCTGGGTCCACTTCAGTAATCGCAGATTTTCAAGCTTCTAAGCCCGATAGATTGAATCCAGAGCGTGTCTACAATCAAATTGTAAGTCACGGTGTTACCAGGATTACCGCCTCGCCATTTTTTGTGAAAAAGCTTTCGGAATTTATATCCAATACCAATAAGCCCACACCAGTACTGGAAAAGATCTTCACCGGTGGTGCCCCGGTATTTCCTCGGGAAGCGGAAATATATGAACGGGCATTCCCCAATACTCATGTCAAGGTAGTTTACGGTTCTACAGAAGCGGAGCCCATAAGTTCTATCAACGTAAAGCAGCTTATCTGTGAGGGTGCTGAGCAATCGGTTAGCGGCCTTAATGTTGGAAAGGTATACTCAGGTTCCAGCGTTAAAATAGTTGGAATTACCGATGAAGTTATCAGCTGTACCAGTGATAAAGAACTATCAAAGCTTGAAAGGCCATTGGGAAGTATAGGCGAAATCATAGTTGCAGGTGAACATGTTTTAAAGGAATACTATAACAATCCGGAGGCGCTGAAAAGAAATAAAATATTTGTGGGTGACGAGGTATGGCACAGAACCGGTGACGCCGGCTATATTGATGATGGCCTATTATTTTTAACTGGACGGTGCAATAGGATGATCAAAGATGGGAATGAATATATAGGCCCATTTCTATATGAGAACCTCTTTCTCTCTGTAGAGGGTGTCGTTATAGGAACGGTTCTGATGGTAAATGACAAAATAACTGCTGTTGTTGAATCAGGAGGTGCCGCTGACCAATCCTACATTAGAGACCACATAATCAATCTTGATGGAAGAATTGAAGAATTAAATTTTATCAGCAAAATTCCAAGAGACCCCCGCCACAACTCTAAGATTGATTATGAAAAATTGATTGAGCTTCTTTAATCCAGGCAATAGGCTTTTAACAAAATGAACTGGTAATTGACACGGCAAGGCCAATTTTTGGTTTGAGCCCCTGCCTACAGTTCGGCTTCACTCACTGGAACCTGGCAGGCAGGTTGGTGCGGCTATTTAAGCGCAGAATTATCCTTAGTTAGATTCCAACAACCTAAACAACTCATCCAGCTTAGGCGAGAGAATAATCTCGATGCGTCGGTTCTTCTTCTTAGCTGCAGCTGTGTCTCCATCATCTACAGGAAAATACTGCCCACGGCCGGCCGCAGTTAACCTTCTTGGATGTACATCGGCGCTCTCTTTCAGTATCCGCACTACAGCTGTTGCACGCATTACACTCAAATCCCAGTTATCCTTTATTGCCCCTGTTGTAGATGGATATTTGTCAGAGTCTGTATGGCCTTCAACCATGATATTTACATCTCTGTTTGCCTCAAGGACCTTGGCAAGTTTCACCAATGCTTTTTTACCTTTTGGGTCGATCTTGGTGCTTCCACTACCGAACAATAACTTCGCTTCCATGGAAACATAAACTTTGCCATTTCGCTCTTCTACCGTTAAACCACTGCTTGCGAAACCCTTTAACGCGTTAGCCACCAGGTCTTTCAAGGCTTTAACAGCTACATCCTTGTCGCTAATTATCTTCTCCAGGTCCTCCACCCTCTTTGCTCTATCAGCAAGTTCAGACTTCATCAGGTCTAAATCAACCTTTCTGGCGTTCAGCACCCGCTCAAGTGCCCTCAATTCATCCTCCTTCTTTTGCAGATCTTCCTCTGTCATTTGAAGCTTGGTCATCAATTGATTGGTTTGAGATACATTGCCGGCAAGAAGCTCATTTTTTTTTGACAACAGCAGCTCATACAGCTCATTAATCTGATCGTAGTTTTTTGTCATTTTGGACAGCGAAGTACCCAATATGCTCGTATCCCGCTTGAGCCCCTTCATTTCCTTCTTAAAATCTTCCAGCTCCACCTCCATCTCATTTTTTGAGGTGGAAAGCCTCTCATTCTCAGATTTAAGAGTAGTATTATCCACCTCGCAACGCTCATTTTTACTTTTGAGATCTTCCACCACGCGCGGTGACACGCAGGAATGAGCAGTGCACACCAGAACTGCTAACAAAGGAATTTGCTTGATTATATTCACTTACTTTTTTTTAGAAAATTATTCGTTTAGCGGTTAATAAAAAAGCACAATAACAACTTTAATTAAACATAAGCATGTTAATAAACAGTCCTGATGGAGAAACTATTTGTCTCATTTTTCGTTTTATTTATAAAACCTTCTATTTTATCTGATGGGAACACTAAATGAAAATTGGCTTACGGAGAAGCTTGTAGATAAAGAATACAAGAAGTATGTGCTGCTTGCCTATTTACAGGATATCGGGAAGCAGTTTGATAAGACAAGGCTGTATCCTCACTTTGAAGAGTTAAAATCGCACTGCGATAACTTGCTCAATCTTCAGGCGCATACAAATCATATGCGCAGGCAGTTTCCTTCTGATATGGTAAGCATATCTATAGATAAGAATGAAATTAATTACGAAAAAACTGTAATAGAATCTTCTGTTATGCAGGAGATTAGAGAGATCATTCAATTCGCTATTCCCTCCATGCAAGCTAAAATAGCAGATGGCCACCAAATCCTGGAATTCATCGAAGCGCACATCAATATTGAACCTGTAGGAATCACCCCTCTAAACACCGATGAGGGCTACCTGATGCTTTGCAACCCATTCAGGAAGTTAAATTTTGTGTTCCAATACAAGATTACGCTCTATAAAAAACCAGAGGAAGCCAGCAAGTACATTCACACAAAATTTATTCAATCTTATAACATGACCGTTAGTAATACTGCGGAATCTATTAAGAGAGATGTAATTAGAAATTTGAAGAGGTTGCCAAATCCGGCTACTTACTTCATAGAAACGGATTTGTCGATCCCGCTTCTTGAATCGTATTTACCCATTGCTAAAATGATGCTGGTAAAATATGTTTCCGACGCAAACGCTGACATGATCAATTAATTGATTCATCACCTTCCTTGTTCACAATCGTTTAGGTACCGAGGCTACAGCTTCCTGGAAATCCAAGCAGCAGGTAAGACGATGCTTCTTCTGCTGAGATCATCCCGGGCCTCCTGCTCAGTTCTGAAACCATATATAACCTCGTAGGAATTTTGAGGTGTTCTAACGATAAGCGCATTCTCTTTTGAATCCAGGTTGTCGAAAAACTGCTGGGCAATGGCGCGCGTACCGTATGATCCCAATACAATATAATATTGTGTTTCTTCCCATGTTATGGAAGACCCGGAGAGTTCAGGCGTAGTTTCGCTGCCAACTAACCCTGGCCTGCTTGGTTCTGACGCTCCTGATAGCTCACTGCCCATCTGAAATTGCCAGATTTAAAGCCCGAAGCTCCGGAAATCGGCTGGAAACTTTTTCCAGCTCCCGATAAGATTTAGGAAAAGGTTCGAAGGAGAATACCTTTGAATCTGGAAACCACTGCTTATAGATTTCACTTATTTGCCCATACCTGGCACCAACATCAAAAATAACAGGTTGCGGCGTGTTGATTAATTCGCGTTGCACCTCAAATGCCGGATCATGTGATTGATCATGTGCAAAATTCAATTTTCGGTATATCTCGGATCCAATTACGCTGGCGCTGGTCTTGAATATTAGGTTTTTTAGAAATGACATCGGCGCTATCGGAATTTAATTTTTCGGGCGGCAAAGAAGCACATCTTCAACAGGATGAAGCCGTGCTTAAACCTCGATATATTGGTCTCGCCATAGGTTCGCTCCTGATATCGGATTGGCAGCTCCACAATTTTTAGGTTTAGCTTGTGTGCACCGAATATTAAATCAAAGTCACCAAATGGATCAAACTCACCGAAAAATGTCCTGTTTACTTTTATTCTGTCATAGTCTTTTCTAAAGAGCACTTTGGTTCCACACAAGGTATCTTTAAATGGCTGATCCAACAGCCATGTAAACAAAGCGCTAAAAAACTTATTACCCAAAATATTCAGGAATCGCATAGCCTGTTTCTCCATGGTGTACACAAGCCTTGAACCATTTATGAATTCGCCTTTCCCCGAGGCTATAGCATTGTAGAACTTGGGCAAATCTTCGGGGCGGACCGTTAGGTCTGCATCCAGGATCATGAGAATGTCACCCGTTGCCATTTGATAACCCTTGCGAACGGCATCCCCTTTACCCTTTCCGTCCTGCCTATCAATTTTAATGTTATGCGTATCAGCGTATTTGGTTGCTATCTCCTGAATTTTATCCCAGGTATCGTCTGTAGAATTTCCTTCTATAAAAATTATCTCAACCGACTTTCCAAATTTGGGGATTCTCAATATGGCGTCTTCAATGTTTCCGCTTTCATTACGTGCAGGAATTACTATTGAAACTGAGTACCTATCTTCAACTTCTGTAGCATCTAACGAGGACCTGGGGGAGGCAAAAGTGAAGGTGTTGATACAGAAATAATTCAGCAGCGGTATTTTTGCTAAGTACTTATTAAATATCCAGGAAAGGCCAGGAATATTTATGGGTATTAACATTTGCCTGGTAGTGCGATACACATCGAAACCTGCCAGTTGCAGTAAGTTATTTATATCCACTTGAGACAGCCAGTTTTGTGGCGGCGTTTTCTGCTTCACACCAACCCATTCCGCGAATTTTAAGATTGGCTCCCACAAGTAATTGTAATAGGTTATAATAATCTTTGTGTTGGGATGGCAAACTTTATTCAATTCATAAAGGCCTTGTTCTATATCATCCAAATACCCAATGAGGTTAGAGAGAATGATTACATCAAATTTCTCTTCGAGTTCCAGTAATTCACAACTCATCTCATGAAATTCAACCTCGGAATATTTTTCTCTGGCTTGCCTTATCATCTCTTTTGAAAAATCTATTCCCACCTTTCTTCCGCCGCCTATCCTCTGCAGTAAATCGCCGGTGCCGCAGCCTACCTCCAGCACGCTGCTCTCCTCGTAAATGAAATATTTGCAGTACTCGATAATGGCGTTCCAGTAGTATGACTTCGCCCTCCTGTTAGTCTTGCCTGTGAATGCCTGATCCTCGAAATACTTCTTACTGCTCCTCATCTCTTTTGCTCTCTGTTTTTACAATCTCAATAGTGTGAAACATTGCTAATATCGGATGTAGAGGAGTTAGTATAGCTTCGATTAACGTTGCTATTCCAAATGCCCAACCCGGTAATAAAGATCGAAAAGAAAACCCTCCGCTAAGAATGTATAAGAAGGGTGTGTGATAGGAAATTTTGTTAATCTTAAGCGCTGGATAATTACTGTGAAAAATATCACGGTCGCGCTGAAAGACCATCCAAGGCAGTGCGATATTGGCTCCAGACAGTGGCCCGGTTGAGGGAAAAGACCAGGCTGAAGTTTCGGCATCATAAGGTTCATGATGCCAACCCCTGTAAATTATTCTGCCAAACCAGGTACTTGCGGGTTCCACCATTTTAATCTTTCCTCCTGGTTTAAGAACTCGCTGCGCCTCACTTAAAAATCTGCCTACTTCCGGAATGTGATGAAAGACGTCCACCATTATAATTGCGGAAAGCTCACAATCAGCAAATGGCAATTCTTCAGCAGCAACCACCATATCGCATTGATCGAGGGGCATGATGTCTGAAGTAATAATATTGGCATATTGCTCCTTAATAAACCCTGCGCCTGAACCAATTTCTAAAATCTTTTCATCGCCCGTAATCGATAAACCCTCCGTTACGCGTTTATACCAATCCCGGTATAGCCTTTTTAAAAACGGTTTATTGGCAATAACTTCCCTGCGTGCATTGGTAGTCGTAGGAGCATCCAGCTCACCCGCTCTATCATCTAACCTAATCTTATTTAACAATGAGTTTATCATCGCTTTTAAACAGATTCTGGTTTTTTAGCGTAAATAATTACGGAGCCCGCTATCTCTTTTAGTATAGGGATTTTCTCAACAACAGCGCCCATTCCCCTCACAAAGCCAATCATGAATTCCGGAGTGTAGGGGTGTAAAAAATCGTACGGAAATACGATACAATTCACAAAACCAATGCTTTTCAACCTTTTTCTCATCCGCCATCTGTTTATGGCCACCTCATCAGGTGTTACACCTAGCCAATCCTTAACAAACCCCACATTGCGTTCAATAAATATTTGAGGATTAAAAATGTTTGGCTCTGCAAATACCATCCGGCCTCCTGGTTTCAGCAACCTGTACATTTCACCGATTGCACTATCGACATCCAGGTGGTGTACCACAGAGCTACCATATATGCCGTCAAAGCTCTCAGCGGGCATTTCAGTTCTCATTGCATCAGCAACCCTAAATTCTACAGCAGGCAGCTTGCTTCTGGCCTGATCCAATAGTTCTTCAGATATGTCAATTGCCATGATGGAGGCCTTGGTCTTATTAAAAACTTTCTCGGTAAACACTCCCGTACCGCATCCAATTTCAAGTAATTTGTCGTCACTTGTAAATTTCCCATAGCTCACCAGGTAATCGGCTCTTCGCGTAGCCCTCAGCTTTCCTGCAACGCTATTCCATCCCCAAACATCTTCTGCTTTCAAGCTGATCGCCTTGCCAAATTCTATCTCCCTCGAAATACGGCTCATATTAATCTAGATACTACCACTAATGTAATCATAATTGAAATCAGGAATTTCACCAGTAATCCAACTGCAATCTAT
>JYMV01049571.1_pt1 | contig 29872 bp, 37 predicted proteins | sample 338911 | NCBI WGS metagenome assembly JYMV01 (sample SAMN03354496, study PRJNA234377) | hydrothermal vent metagenome | biome: Deep sea; feature: Hydrothermal plumes at the Eastern Lau Spreading Center, Western Pacific Ocean; material: Seawater | place: Tonga | collected 2009 | depth 2000 m m
TTATTTATAGAAATTTTGTTTTGTTCCCATTACAAGAAATATCTCCAGGTTGGACACATCCAAAAACCAATGAACTTATTAGCATCTTGATAGAGAAGCTTTCTAAAGATGACAAGAACTCTATATTAAAGATAAAAGAATCTTGATATAATAATTATATGCTCAATCATGAAGATTTAATAAAAAAAGTAAAAGTTTATAATCGTTTTTTTAACCCTGAAACTTTATCAAAAGCTTACGCTTTTGCTTTAAATGCACATAAAAATCAGACAAGAGATTCTGGCGATCCATACTTGTCTCATCCGGTAGCAGTGGCCAATATTTTAACAGAGTTGAAGCTCGACAGTGCTACCATAGCTACAGGACTACTTCATGATACTATAGAAGATACTAATGCTACTTATAAAATTGTTGAAAAGGAATTTGGAAAAGAGGTTGCTGATTTGGTTGAAGGTGTTACAAAAATTTCAGAACTAGAAGGCAAAATTATTGAAAACTCCAAAGCAGAAAATATTAGAAAACTTATTTTAGCAACATCTAAGGATATAAGAGTTTTATTGGTAAAAATAGCAGATCGACTCCATAATATGAGAACTTTGGATTCTATTTCTAATGAAGATAGAAGAATAAGAATTGCTAAAGAAACTATGGAAATATATGCGCCTTTGGCAAACAGAATGGGTATGAATCATATAAGAGATGAATTGGAAGATCTATCTTTTCAAAAATTGAATCCTGATGCTAGAAAACTTGTTGTTGAAAGGCTTTCTTTAAATAAAAAAAATAGAGACAATATCTTTAAAGAAATTTCAGTGAAATTTACAAAAGTTCTGAAAGAAAATAGAATAAATGCTAAAATAGTAGGTCGAGAAAAAACACCATTTGCTATTTGGAGAAAAATGCAGTCTAAAAGAGTTTCTCTTGAGCAGCTAACAGACATTATTGGTTTTCGTATAATAGTTAAAAATATTGAAACGTGTTATAAAGTTCTTGGAATATTTCATAGTAATTGGTCTACTATCCCTGGAAGATTTAAAGATTATATATCAACGCCAAAAATTAATAATTATAAATCTATACATACAGCAATAATAGGACCTAATAAGGAAAGAGTAGAAATACAAATCAGAACGCAACAGATGCATGAGTTTGCTGAAAGAGGTGTGGCTTCTCATTGGATTTACAAATCATCAGAAAAAGTAAGTCATTTAGCTCTTAAAGAATATGACTGGTTAAGAGACCTTGTAGAAATTATGGATAAAGAAGCAAATACGGAGCATTCTTTGGAATATACTAAACTCCAAATGTTTCAAGATAATGTTTTTTGTTTTACTCCAAAAGGTGAAGTTATCAAACTACCTAGAGGAGCAACTCCCATAGATTTTGCCTATGCTGTACATACCAAAATAGGAGACACTCTAGACTCATGCGAGATCAACGGTAGAGGATCACCTCTACAAAGCATTTTGAAAAATGGTGACTTAGTCCATATTAATGGATCAAAAAAAGCTTTTCCTGAACTACATTGGTTAACATTTGCAGCAACTGGTAAAGCACGTGCTGCTATTAGAAGATATTGGCAAAGTAAAAAAAATACAAATTTTCAAATTGAAAAAAAATATATTAGTAGTTTATGTATTAAAATACCCAACGTACCGGGAAAACTTGGCGAAGTAAGTGGTTTAATTGGTTTTCATCAAAACAATATAATAAATATGGAGATCATAGAGAAAAAAACTGATTACTTAGAATTTATTTTTGATATACAGACTAAGGATTTAAAGAACTATAAAAATTTAATAAGGGAATTAAAGTTAAAAGAGTGTAAATTTAAAATAATACGACACAGGAAAAAGGATGCTTTCTTACGACGAATCTTTAAAAATTTTAAAAGAAACTAACGCATTATTAGAGGGTCACTTTATTCTTTCATCCGGTTTACATAGCAAACAATATGTGCAATGTGCCAAATTATTGAGCCATCCAAATAAAGCTGAAGCTATCTGTTCATCATTATGTGAAAAAATAAAAAAGGTCTTTAATAAGATTGACATTATTTTATCTCCGGCCATAGGTGGAATTGTTGTAGGTTATGAATTGGGTAGACAACTAAAAGTGGAAACTATTTTTGCTGAAAGATTGGATCAAAAATTAGTATTAAGAAGAGGATTTAAAATTCCTGAAAGTTCAAATGTACTTATAGTTGAAGATGTAATTACTACAGGAAAATCTGCATTAGAATGTTCTGAATTAATAGAAGCTAGCAAATCTAAATTAATTGGCTATGCGTGTATTATAGATAGATCTAATAGTAAGTCATTAATTAAAGATAAAATTGTTTCTCAAATTAAATTAAAAATGGACACCTATAAAAATAAGGAATTACCTGATGATCTCAAAAAAATTCAACCTACTAAACTCGGTAGCAGAAATTTATAAATGAGAAATAAAAGATTAGGTGTTAACATCGATCATGTCGCAACAATAAGAAATGCGAGAGGGGAAAATTATCCAAATCCAGTAAGAGCAGCGCTAATTGCTGAAAATAATGGGGCTGATTCAATTACTATACATTTAAGAGAAGATAGAAGACATATAAGAGATGATGACCTAAAAAATATTAAAAGAAAATTACGTATTCCACTTAATTTAGAAATAGCACCCACAAAAGAGATGTTAAAAATTGCACTAAAACATAAACCAAAATACGTGTGTATAGTGCCAGAAAAAAGGGCTGAGATTACTACTGAAGGTGGCTTAAATTTAAATAGACAAAAAATATTTCTAAAAAAGATGATTAGTAAAATTAAAGAAAGAAAAATAAGAGTTACTTTATTTATTGAACCAAAAATTGCTGATATTTCACTTTCAAAAAAATTAGGCGCTGATTGTGTTGAGTTGCACACAGGAAAATATTGTAATCTGTTTAATAAGAAGAGAAAAATAAAGACTGAATTTTCTAGAATTGAAAAGTCAGCACTTTATGCAGAAAAAAATTTCTTGGAAGTTCATGCTGGGCATGGTTTAACCTATAGGACAGCTGATCAAATTTCTAAGATTAATAGTATTTCCGAATTTAACATAGGTCATTTTATCATAGCAGAGTCGGTGTTTATTGGCTTAAAAAAAACAATTATGAAATTTAAGAAAATCATAAATAAATAAAATGAAAATTTTTGGTATTGGTACAGATATTGTAAATATAAAAAGAATGAAAAAAACTTTAAAAGGTAAAAATAATAATTTTAAAAAGAGAATTTTTTCTAAAAATGAAATTATTTATTGTGAAAAAAAAAAGAACCCCTCTTCTTTTTATGCCAAAAGATTTGCCGCTAAAGAGGCATTAAGTAAGGCTTTAGGAACTGGGATTAGGAAAGGAGTTAATTTTAAAGATATAGAAATTCTCAATGATAACCTTGGAAAACCATCTATTCAATTAAAAGGTTCTACAGCTAATTTTATAAAAAAAAAAATAAAAAATAAAAAATATTCTATTTACCTATCATTATCTGATGATGTTCCTTGGGCGCAAGCAACGGTTATTGTATCTTATAATTAATGAAAAAAAAAATTATCGATAATATTAAAACATTATTCTATGCATTAATAATAGCTTTATTTATTAGAAGCTTATTTTTCCAACCATTTTATATACCTTCATCATCGATGGAACCAAATTTACTAGTTGGTGATCGATTATTTGTTTCTAAATATTCATATGGATATAGTCGTCATTCTTTTCCATTTAGCCCTAAAATTTTTACAGGTAGAATTTTAGAAAAATCGCCTAAAAGAGGAGATGTCGTTGTTTTTAAAACTCCTGTGGATAACAGAACGGACTATATTAAAAGATTGATAGGTTTACCTGGTGATAAAGTGCAAATCATAAATAAAGATTTATATTTGAATGATGTTAAAATTGAAAAGAGAAAAGTAGAAACTTCACTAAATATTAATTGTGGCGATAAAATTATACAAATAGATGCTTATGAAGAAACTCTATCAAATGGGAAAAAATATTTAACTGTATACAGAAAAGATGGCACAATGATCAACACTGATGAATTTATTGTACCAAAAGAACATTATTTCTTTCTGGGCGATAATAGAGACTGTTCAAAAGATAGCCGTTTTTTGAGTAGTGTGGGGTATGTTAATTTTAATAATTTAGTTGGAAAAGCACGAATAATTTTTTTCTCTAACGATAAAACAAAAGGTACATTTCTTAAATTTTGGAATTGGAATCAAATCGTTAGAAAAGATCGTTTATTTAAAAAAATTCAATGATCCTAGATATACACAAATTCCAAAAATCTCAAAAAATTAAATTTAAAAAAAATTCACTATTAATTGAGGCTTTGACACATAAAAGCGCGAATAAAAAATTCAATAATGAAAAACTTGAATTTTTAGGTGATAGAGTGATTGGGCTTATTTTATCAAAAAAACTAATTGATCTTTATCCAGTTGAAAATGAAGGAGTTTTAGATAAAAGATTTGCTATTTTGGTAAATAGAGAAACTTGTTGCGATATAGCTTGGTCAATTGATCTTCAGAATTATATTATTGTCGGAGACGAAAAAAAAAAAATTACTAGAAAAGATAAAAAAATATTAAGCGATTGTTGTGAGGCTGTCATTGGGGCCATTTACATAGATAGAGGTTATGATTTTGTTAAAAATTTCATTTTAAAAATTTGGAAAGAAAAAATCGATCATTCAGATATTACAGTTTTAGATTCCAAAACTAAACTACAAGAGTACTCTCTTAAAAGTTATAAAAAACTTCCTCTCTATCGTTTATTAAGTTCGTCAGGACCTAGACACAAGCCAACTTATAAAATTTCTGTCTCTATAATAGGATCTAAACAATTTATTGGTATAGGTGGTTCCAAACAACACGCAGAACAAAATGCCGCTGCTAAATTACTGAAAGGTAAAAATATTAATTAGTATGTATTGGAAAGATGAAGGCTATCTATTGTCAAAGAATAATTTTGATGAAAATTCCATTATTATTGAAGCATTTACTTTGGAACACGGTAAATATTCAGGAATAGTTTACGGAGGTTTGTCAAGAAAACAGAAGGGAAAATTTCAAATAGGAAATAAATTTCTACTTAATTGGAAATCTAAAAATGAAAATAAATCTGGATATTTTAATATTGAACTTATTAAACCTATCTCACCATTTTTTTTTGATGATAAAAAAAGATCTGTATGTATATTGTCAGCAGCATCAATTTTAAAAATATTATTGCCTGAAAGACAGATAAACAAAAAAGTTTATAACTCATTTGAAAATTTGTTATTCGATCTTAGATCTAATAATTGGATAAAATTATATATTAATTGGGAATTGTTATTAATTAAGGAACTAGGGTTTGAACCAAATTTAAAAATAAGTAACAATGACAACACTAAAAAGGCCTTAACATTCAATAGGGATTTATTAATGGAAAATTTTATTATTCCTAATAGGCTTAAATTTCCATTATTTAGAAGTATTCTAGAAAATTATTTTTTATAATGGAAGCTGAACAAAGTAAAAGATCATTATTAAAAACTATTACTTGGAGAATAACCGCTTCTTTAGATACATTCGTTATAGCATGGATTATTACCGGAGATTGGAAAATGGGAGGATCTATTGCAGGAATAGAAGTAATCACAAAAATGTTTTTTTATTATCTTCACGAGAGAATATGGAATAAAATTAATTGGGGAAAAAGGAAATGGTGGTGGTTATCTTAATTTGTCTACAATTTGATCTGCAAAATAGGTAACTATAGCGTTTGACCCGGCTCTTTTAAAAGATATTAAACTTTCATATATTGCATCTTCGTTTAATATTTTATTTTTTATTCCGTTCATAATTAAACTGTATTCACCTGATACCTGATAAGCAAAAACTGGTATTTTAAAGTTATCCTTAATCAATTTGATTATATCAAGATAAGGCATCCCAGGTTTTACCATAACAAAGTCAGCTCCTTCACTTACATCTAAAGCCACCTCTCTTAAAGCTTCTTTATAATTGCTAAAATCCATTTGATAATCTTTTTTGTTACTTTTTAGTAATTTTTTTGAACCAACCACATCTCTAAAAGGTCCATAAAAATTTGAAGCATATTTTACCGCATAAGATAATATTTGAACCAATTTAAAGCCATTATTATCCAAAGCTTTTCTTATTTCACCTATTCTTCCATCCATCATGTCAGATGGCGCAATAACGTCACAACCCATTTCTGCTTGTAAAAGTGATTGTTTAACTAAAACCTTTACCGTTTCATCATTATCTACATAATTTTTTTTTAATATTCCATCGTGTCCATGATTGGTGTATGGATCGAGGGCTACATCACACATTAAACCAATTTCTTTATAGTTTTTTTTAATTAATCTTAAGGCTCTACACACAAGATTATTTTTGTTTAAAGCCTCCGATCCTTTAGCATTTTTTTTAGAATTGGGAGTATTAGGAAATAGTGCAATCATGGGAATTCTTTTGCGAATTGCTTTCTCAACTAATCTTTCTATTTGATCAAGCGTATATATAAAAACTCCAGGCATTGATTTAACAGGTTCTTTAATATTTTTTCCATTTCTGATAAAAATTGGCCAGATAAGGTCGTTAGGAGATAAGTTGCTTTCGCTGACAAGCCTTCTAGACCATTCAGCTTTTCTGTTTCTCCTTAGCCTAACATTAGGATATGAACCTATATTTTTCATTTGATAATTGCTCCTATTACAATTTTAAGTTTATATTATCATAATTAATAACAGCATTACGACAAATGGTTCTGCTGGGTTATAAATACTGTTAAATATAATAACGCTTTTAATGATAGAAAGGAGAATAGAGTCTATATACTGGCTTCTTTGACCGATAATAGGTTTCATTAGTTAATAAAAATCTAAATCAAAATATTGTGGTATAAATTTTTATACTGTATACATGTAGATTAATTTTAGTATTAACAGTGGCCTCATATAGAAAAAAAAAATCAAAAAAAATCCTTTTGGCATCAGATCATGCTGGTTTTGAATTAAAGGAAGCAATTAAAAGATTTTTAATAAAAAAAAGGAAAAAAGTTTTGGATCTCGGGACAAAGAATACTAATTCAGTTGATTATCCAGATTTTGCGCATTTGCTATCAAAAAAAATGAAAAAAAATAATAACCAATTTGGTATTTTAGTTTGCGGCTCTGGTATTGGGATGGATATGGCTGCTAACAAACACAAAAGTATTAGAGCTGCTTTATGCTATGATTTAAAATCAACAAAGTTAAGCAGATTGCACAATAATGCTAATGTGATGGCGATAGGAGCTAGATTGACTAAAAAAAATGTTGCATTAAAATGTGTAAGTGTATTTATGAAAACTAATTTTAAAGGTGGTCGCTATATGAATAGAGTTAAAAAAATATAAAGTTTTATGTCAAATTTAATTAAATATATATCAGAAGATTACCAAAATTTTTTCGATAATGATTTATCAACAACTGACTCGGATTTATATAATTCTATAAAGCTTGAACTAGAAAGACAACAACAGCATATTGAATTAATAGCGTCAGAAAATATTGTATCGAAAGCTGTTTTAGATGCACAAGGTTCAATCATGACAAATAAATATGCTGAAGGTTATCCTTCAAGAAGATATTACGGTGGATGCGAATTCGTTGATAAAGCGGAAGACCTGGCACTTGAAAGAGTAAAAAAATTATTTAATTGTAAATATGCTAATGTACAACCGCACTCAGGAGCACAAGCCAACGGCGCCGTATATCTTGCGCTTTTAAATCCTGGAGACCCAATACTTGGTATGAGTTTAAATTCTGGTGGTCACTTAACTCATGGAGCAAAAGTTTCACTTTCTGGCAAATGGTTAAAATCATTTCATTATGACGTAGATAAAGAAACTGGACTTATTGATTATAATCAAATCGAAGTATTGGCAAAACAACATAAACCGAAACTTATAATTGCTGGCGGTAGTGCATATTCTAGAATTATTGATTTCAAAAAATTTAGAGAAATAGCAGACAAAATAAATGCATATCTTATGGTAGACATGGCTCACTTTGCTGGATTAATTGCTGGGAAGGGACATCCAAATCCAATTGAATATGCAGATGTTGTTACATCAACTACTCATAAAGTTTTAAGAGGTGGCAGAGGTGGAATTATCTTAACAAATAGAGAAGATATAATTAAGAAAATCAACTCAGCTGTCTTTCCAGGTTATCAAGGTGGACCTTTAATGCATATCATCGCAGCAAAAGCTGTTACTTTTCAGGAAGCTTTACAACCCAGTTTTAAAAATTATATTAAATCTGTTCTTGCTAACGCTAAAATTTTATCTGAAACTTTGAAAAATAATGGATTCAAAATATTTTCTGGAGGTACTGATACACATTTAATGTTAGTTGATTTAAGACCTTTTAATGTAACCGGAAAAGCTGCAGAAACAGGTTTAGGAAGAGCTAATATTACGTGTAACAAAAATGGCATTCCTTTTGATACACAGAAAATGACAATTACTTCAGGCATAAGACTTGGTACGCAAGCTGCAACTACCAGAGGTTTTGGATTAAACGAATTCAAAAAAACTGGAGATTTAATAACTAAAACAATTGAAGGTTTATCAAAAAATCCTGAAGATAATGGTAAAATTGAATCTGAAATTAAAAAAGAAGTAATAGATCTTTGTTCAAAATTTCCTATTTATAATCATTTAATGAAAAACTAGATTATGATATGTCCTTTTTGTAGAGAAAAAGATACATCTGTTGTAGATTCAAGACCAACAGAGGACGGTACCGCCATAAGAAGACGCAGGGTCTGTGGTTGTGAGAGAAAAGAACGTTTTACTACATTTGAGAGAGTACAATTTCGAGAGTTAACAGTAGTAAAAAATAATGGTCGAAAAGAACCTTTTGATAGAGATAAAATTGCTAAATCAATTAATATATCATTAAGAAAAAGACCAATAGATAGAGAATCTATCGAAAAATTCATTTCAAGAATTGTTAGAAATCTAGAAGGTCTGGGTGAAAATGAAATTCCAACATCTACAATTGGAAAATTTATAATGAAAGATCTCGCGAATTTAGATCAAGTAGCTTATGTTCGTTTTGCTTCAGTTTACAAAAACTTTAAAGAAGCAAAAGATTTTGAACAATTTGTTGGCAACTTGAATGTTTATAAATCAGACTAAATACAGAAATCATTCGTATTTTATGAGGCTTGCTTTAACACAAGCCCAAAAAAATTTAGGTAACACAAATGGAAATCCTTCTGTAGGCTGCGTTATTACAAAAAACAGCTCAGTAATTAGTGTTGGATGTACGAGTATTAACGGTAGACCTCATGCAGAACATAACGCTATCAATCAGTCAAGAACAAATCTTAAAGGTGCTGAATTATATGTAACGTTGGAACCTTGCTCTCATTATGGGAGAACTATACCATGCACAAAATCAATTATTAACAGTGGAGTAAAGAAAGTTTTTTTTTCTATAAATGATCCAGATTTGAGATCACATAACAAATGTTCAAAACTATTAGGAAACAAAAAGATAATCGTTAACAAAGGAATATATGCTCGCGAATCGAATGTGTTTTATAGGAGTTATATTAAATTTAAAAGAAATTTTTTACCGTTCGTTACTTGCAAATTAGCCGTTTCAAAAGATTATTTTACAATTAATAAAAAAAATAAATGGATTACAAATAGATTTTCTCGAGGAAGAGTTCATTTAATGAGATCAAATCACGACTGTATAATAACAAGTTCAAAAACCATTATTGATGATAATCCTAGATTAACATGTAGAATTAATGGTTTAAATGATAGTAGTCCATCGAGAATTATACTTGATAACAAGTTAAAAACTCCTATTAGTTCAAAAATTATTAAAGATGCATCTGCTTATCCTACAATAATTTTTTATAATAAAATCAAAAAAAATAAAGTTAAATTACTAAAAAAATTAAAAATAAAAATTTATAAAATTCCCACTAATAATGATGGCGATCTTGATTTAAATAAATCACTTATTAAAGCAAAAGAATTAGGTTTTTCTAGGATTTTTATAGAATCTGGAATAAAATTAACTACTAATTTTTTAAATAGAAATTTAATAAATGATTTTAAGCTTATTATATCTAATAAAAAACTCGGAAAAGATGGTGATGGTAATATTAAAAAGTATTTTAGATTATTTTTACACAATAAAAAAAATACAATAGAAAAAGTTAATCTTTTTGGTGAAAAATTAACGACATATAAATTAAAATAATGTTTAACGGGATAATTAAAAATACAGGAAAAATTAGTAAAATTTATAAAAGGAATAATAATTGCGTTATGGAAATATTATCTCAAATGAAATTTACAAAAAATGAAATAGGAACTTCTATTTCTTGCTCTGGAGCTTGCTTAACTTTAGAAAAATTCAATAAAAATTTAGTAAAATTTTATGTTTCTAAGGAAACTTTACATAAAACAACTTTTAAATTATCAAAAAAGGGAGATATAATTAATCTTGAAAAGTCTTTAAAATATGGAGAACGTATTTCCGGACATCTTGTTCAAGGTCATGTTGATACAACATGCTCTATAAGTAAAATTTATTTTGTTGGAAAATCTTGGTTAATTAATTTTAAATTATCAAATAAATTTAGAAAATATCTAGTACAAAAAGGATCCATAACTATTAATGGTGTTTCACTAACTATTGTAAAAATTTTAAAAAATGGATTTCAAATTGCAATCATTCCTCAAACACTCAAGTTAACTAATTTAATACATCTTAAAGTAAAAGATGAGGTAAATGTTGAATTTGATATCTTAGGAAAATATATGAAGAGTCTTGTAAAATGAAGAGTATGAAATTTTCTAAAATTAATAAAATTATACAAGATGCTAGACGTGGCAAAATGTTTGTATTGGTAGATGATGAAGGAAGAGAAAATGAAGGTGATCTTATAATACCAGCATCAAAAGTTTCAGCAAAATCGATAAGCTTTATGGCAAAACATGGTCGTGGCCTTATATGCTTAGCTTTAACTCAGACTCAAGTAAATAAACTTAATTTACCTTTAATGTCACCTGTTAATAAATCAAGGACTCAAACAGCATTTACAATTTCTATTGAAGCAAAAAAAGGAATAACAACAGGTATATCTGCTCACGATAGAGCCCGCACTATTAAAACAGCAATCAAAAAAAATGCTTCACCAAAGAGTATAATATCGCCTGGTCATGTTTTTCCGCTTGTTTCTAAAAATGGTGGAGTTCTGATCAGAGCTGGACATACTGAAGCTTCAGTGGACGTTTCCAGATTATCCAAATGTGGATCTTCAGCGGTTATTTGTGAAATTATGAACGATGACGGCACTATGGCTAGAGGTAAACAATTAATAAACTTTGCAAGAAAACATAAACTAAAACTAGGTAAGATTGATGATCTAATAGCTTATCGTCTAAGTCGTGAAAAATTGATTAAGTTTAAAAAATCATCACTAATAAGAATTAGAAAACAAAATTATAATATTAAAATTTTTGAAAATATATTGGATGGAACAGAAAATTTTGCACTAATTAAAGGAAATTTAAAAAAAAACAAAAATCCTAGACTGAGAGTTATTTCATCAAATATAGTAAAAGATTATTTGATGGGAAAAAAACTTCCAAACCTATTTAATAAAACTATTGACTATTTTAAAAACTATAAAGATTGTGTTTTGATCTTTATAAGAGATTCAAATCTTAAATCAGTTTCTGAAACTTTAATAGGATATAAAAGTAAAAATTATTATAAAGGGGGACAGGATACACTTATTAAAAACTCAGGTATAGGCGCTCAAATTATTAAAGCATTGGATATTAAAAAGATGATATTAGTTACTAGATCAAAAAAGAAAGTTATTGGTTTAGAAGGTTACGGTATTAAAATTACGAAACAGGAAATAATAAAATGAAAAAGAAAGGGTTTAATGATAAAGATTTTTCTATAATTAAAGACTTGGATCTTGGTATTGCAAAACGTGAAACAATCTTCAATAGATTAAAAAACCCAAAAATCGGTATTGTCGTTTCATCCTACTATGCAGATATTGCCAGAGATTTAACTTTTGGTGCCGCTGAAGTATTAAAAAAAAATAATATTCCTAGAAAGAATATAATTATATGGAACGCACCAGGTATTCTTGAAATACCGGTAATGATTGCAAAAAATATCCATTCTTGTAGTGCCTTTATTGCACTTGGATGTGTTATAAAGGGAGAGACTCCACATTTTGATTTAATTTCAAAAACCACAATAAAAGCAATAATGGATTTGTCTATCAAGTATAAAAAACCTATAGGAAACGGGATAATTACTTGTCTTAATAAAAAACAAGCTGCTGAAAGATCTGATCGAACTAAAAAAAATAAGGGAGGAGAGGCGGCAAGAGCTGCGTTATCCGTATTGGGAGGTTTTAAAGGTGAAACAACACAATGGAGCACTTAGTAATCCTAGAGTTATTGTAATACAAAAATTATATGGCCATCATTTAAATAAAGACTCGGAAATATTTTTTCCAAAACATAGATATAAAAAATTCATAAGAGATGTTGTCAATGGAACTATTGAAAGAAAAGAATTAATTCAAGATTTAATGGATAAAGAATTAAGTGAAGATATTAACGAAAATAAAACTGAACTAATGATAAAATTAATGATTATGGCTGCTATATATGAATTTATGTTCATGCATAAAACTCCTATAAATGTTGTTATTAGTGAATACTTAAAAGTAGCTGATTTTTTTGTTCAAAAATCACAAAAGAGCTTTTTGAACGCTATATTAGAAAAAATATCAAAAGTAAGTCGAGTTAAAAAAGGATAAAAAAGATTTTTGTTGCATGTTATGTTTTTTTTTGGCAAGTTGCGTTTTTTTATTATAATTAATTTAATTTGATGATTGGTACTCTCAACATTATTATAGCAGCTGGTTTACTCGCAATTTTATATAGTTATCTAGCTAGTAAACAAATTTTATCAGCTGATCCGGGCAATAGTAAAATGCAAGAAATTGCAAACGCTATTCGAGTAGGTGCAAGAGCCTATCTAAATCGTCAATATAAAACTATTGCTATAGTTGGAATAATTATTCTCATTATAATTACATATGCTTTGGGAGTTTGGGTTGGGCTTGGTTATTTTATTGGAGCTTTTTTATCCGGAACTGCTGGATATGTTGGAATGCTTATATCAGTTCAAGCAAATGTTAGAACCGCTGAGGCTGCTCGTAAAGGATTAAGCGCTGGACTAAATATAAGTTTTAAATCTGGAGCTGTTACTGGAATGTTAGTTGCTGGTTTAGCATTATTAGCTATAACAATTTATTACCTCTTTTTATTAAAATTAAATGTTGAAAGTAGAGAAATAATCAATGCACTACTAGGACTTGGTTTTGGCGCATCTTTAATATCAATTTTTGCAAGATTAGGTGGTGGAATTTTTACAAAAGGTGCCGACGTAGGTGCGGATTTAGTAGGAAAAATTGAAGCAGGAATTCCTGAAGACGATCCAAGAAATCCTGCAGTTATTGCCGATAACGTTGGAGATAATGTTGGTGATTGTGCTGGTATGGCTGCAGATCTATTTGAGACATATGTTGTCACAATTGTTGCTACTATGGTTTTATCATCTATTTTTTTTGTAGGTAATTTAAGTATGATGATTTATCCACTAACGATTGCAGGTGCGTGCATACTTACTTCTATTGCAGGAACTTTTTTTGTACGATTGGGTTCAAGCAAAAATATAATGGGAGCTTTGTACAAGGGATTTATAGCAACCGCTATTTTTTCTGTGATAATTTTGTACCCAGTTACAGAAAAAATCATTGGCTTGGATAATATTTATTCATCAACAAATGCTCAGTTTAGTGGTTTTGACCTTTATATATGTGGAGTAATTGGTTTAATAATTACAGGTCTTATTATTTGGGTAACAGAATATTACACTGGAACTAAATTTCGCCCAGTTTTAAGTATAGCAAAATCCTCTACTACTGGTCATGGGACAAATGTTATTCAAGGTTTGGCCGTTTCTTTGGAGGCCACTACTTTGCCAGTATTAATTATTGTATCAGGAATTTTATTTACCAATCATATTGCCGGTTTATTTGGAATTGCGATATCTGTAACTACAATGTTAGCTTTAGCAGGTATGGTTGTTGCGCTAGACGCTTACGGTCCAGTTACTGATAATGCTGGAGGAATTGCCGAAATGTCAAATCTTCCTAAAAAAGTTAGAAAAACAACAGATGCTCTAGATGCCGTAGGTAATACAACTAAAGCAGTTACCAAAGGATATGCTATAGCCTCAGCAGGATTAGGCGCACTAGTTTTATTTGCAGCATATACTGAAGATATAAAACTTTTCTCAAGTATAAGCGGATCTCCTTTAGAAAACATTTCTGTTAGTTTTGAACTATCTAATCCTTTCGTTGTTGTAGGTTTATTAATTGGTGCTATGTTACCTTATTTATTTGGATCTATGTCAATGCAAGCTGTTGGTAGAGCGGCTGGTGCTGTCGTAATCGAAGTGAGAAGACAGTTCAAAAAAATACCTGGAATTATGAAACGTAAAAGAAAACCTGATTACGGTAAATTAGTAGACTTATTAACTAAAGCAGCTATTAAAGAAATGGTAATTCCATCTCTATTACCTGTTTTGTCTCCTATAATTTTATACTTTGTGATTTTAATGATAGGTGGGACGGAAGCTGCGTTGTCTTCAGTTGGTGCCATGTTATTAGGAGTTATCATCACAGGTTTATTTGTTGCTATTTCAATGACTGCAGGCGGAGGAGCGTGGGATAATGCAAAAAAATATATCGAAGATGGCAAATTGGGCGGAAAAGGTTCCGAGGCTCACAAAGCAGCCGTTACTGGAGATACTGTTGGTGATCCATATAAAGATACGGCAGGTCCAGCTATTAATCCAATGATCAAAATAACTAATATAGTCGCTTTACTGCTCCTAGCTGTAATTGCTCACTAATATTATTTTCTTCTAGTACTCATTTTTTGTCTAATACTCGATAAGAAACTATATATAAAGTTTTCTTTAAGAATTTCGTTTTCAGTAACATCTTTAGCAAATTTTACTTCGTTCATTCTTTCTTTATTATAAAATTCTTTTTTTGTAAGAATTCCATATTTATCAAACTCGAGGACTAACACATTGTTTTTCTTAAGATAACTTCTACCAAGCTTTAACAATTTTCCTGTACTGGTTGTTCTTTCTATATATATCCATAAATTATCATTCGTCATTCCTTTAGTTGACGGTTGACCTAAAACATTAACTGTATCATTTTTATTTGATTTATTTACAAGTATTAACTTTTCTCTCTTTTCTAAGTATGCTATTCCATGTGTTTTTAGTACTTCATTTCGTTGGCACTCAGTAATAAAAAGTAAAATAATAACTAATAAGTATATATTTTTTTTCATATGTCAAAAAATTCAATAAAAATTAATACACAAGAAGATATATTATATAATAATATCCTTTCATTATCACGAAATAAGTTATTTTTCACTAAGTTTGGTTTAGCTGATACATTCCAAAATAGGATTTATCTAATTTTTATACATATATCATTCTTATTTATTAAAATAAAACAAAATAATCAGAAAGAAATATATAAAATTTTTTATCAAAAAATGTTTGATTTGATATTTAAAAACATAGAACTAAATATGAGAGAAATTGGATATGGTGATATAGTTACAAATAAGAATATGAAATTTCTTGTTAAAACTTTTTATAATATTTTGTTAAATTGTGAAAACCTTAATTGGAGAAGCTTAAATCTTAAAAAAATGTTTTTTTTTAAGTATTTGGAGCATAATAACATGAAAAAAAAAGCTGACAACGTCCCTCTAATTGAGTATTTTGATAAATATCAAGCTTTTTGTTTGGATTTAAGCCTTGATAGTGTATTAAAGGGTGATTTAAATTTTAGGTATAAATAAATAATTAAATGGCCGTACCAAAAAGAAAAACTTCTAAATCAAGACGAAATAAAAGGAGATCTCATCACCGAATTGTTTCGGCTAATATTATTGAAGATAAAAAATCAGGTGAATTCCGACTTTCTCATCATATTGATTTAAAAACAGGTCTTTATAATGGCAAACAAATATTAGAACCCAAAAAATAATATTATCAAAAATTATATTTTATTATGTTAAATAAAGTAAAAATTGCAGTTGACGCAATGGGTGGAAAGGGCTCACCAAAAAAAATTATTGAAGGTATTGAAATTTCCCTAAAATCAAATCAAGAAAATTTTTTTTATTTATATGGTAAAAAAGATTTGTTAGAACAAGAAATTTCTAAAAGAAAAGTTCTTCAGAAATATTGTGAAATTATTAATACTGAAGATATTGTTTTAGATGACGAAAGCGCGTTAACTGGTGCAAAAAAGAGCAAAAACTCTAGTATGTGGAAAGCAGTAGAGTCTTTAAGAGAAAAAAATTCAGATATATCTCTTTCAGCAGGTAACACTGGTGCTTTATTAGTAATATCTAGACTTCTTTTAAAAACAATAGCTGGAATTAGCAAACCGGCTCTTGCGGGTTTATGGCCTAATCAGAATAGTATGAATGTTGTTCTCGATTTAGGAGCAAATATTGAATGTACTGAAAAAAATTTAACTGACTTTGCGTGCATGGGTTCAGCATTATTTAAATCACTTTTTACAAATGATAAACCTAAAATTGCTTTATTAAACGTAGGTCTTGAAGAATATAAAGGTAACGATGTTTTAAAAAAAACGTTTTCTATTTTAAAGGAAAACAAAATGAAAAATTTTGAATTTTGTGGTTATATAGAAGGAAATCATATAATGGAGGGAAATATTGACGTAATAATTACCGATGGTTTTACAGGAAATGTCGCATTAAAAACAGCGGAGGGAACAGCAAATTTCATAACAAAAAATTTAAAAAACTCACTAAACAAGTTGTCTAGGTTACTTTCATACAATTCGCTAAAAAAATTTAAAAATAAGCTGGATCCGAGAAAATATAACGGTGCAATCTTTTTAGGCTTACAAAGTCCAGTTGTAAAAAGCCATGGATCAATTGATTCAGTTGGATTTGCACATTCTATTAATGTTTGTAATAAAATAGTTACTGCTAAATTAATCGAAAAGATAGAATCTAACTTAATTACTGTTGACGATTAATGGAAGCGGTAATATTTTGGATTTATGGTGAAAAAAAATTTTACTAGAAAAGATTTATCTAACAAAATATACCAAAATTTAGGTTTTTCTAAAAATTATTCTTCAACAATTATAGATAATTTTTTTGAAACATTAATTCAAGAACTACTAAAATCAAATAAAATTAAAATATCATCTTTTGGCACATTTAGAGTTATTAATAAAAAAGAAAGAATTGGTAGAAACCCTAAAACAAAAGAAAAGGCAATAATTGTACCCAGAAAAGTTGTCCGGTTCAAACCCTCTTTAATAGTTAAAGAAAAGTTAAACAACTTATGAAAACTATCAACAAAAAAGATGCAGCATACAAAACAATAGGAGAAGTCGCTAAGGCATTAGGTCTTGTAAATAAAGAAACTGGACACTTGCAAACCCACACTATCAGATATTGGGAAACTCAATTTAAACAAATTAGGCCTAACATTAGAGCAGGTAAAAGAAGATACTATTCAGTTAAAGATTTAAAAATTATTAAGTACATTAAATTTTTATTAAAAGAAAAAGGATTAACAATTAGCGGAGTAAAAAAAATGTTAAATGATACGGAAAGTCATCATCTTGACGATTATATTAATTTAAGTGTATATAAGCCAGGTATAAAAACAACTGATGTTATTAGAGAAAAAATTAAAAATATCTCTAAAATTATTAATGAACTAAAAAATTTAGGAAATGGCTAAAAAAACTTCAATAAAAGTAAGACTTGTTCCGGAAAGTAAACCCAATAGTTCTTTTAATTATTATGTGAAAAAACCTTCTTCTGGTGAAAAAGCTAAAGTAAAACTTAAAGTAAGAAAGTACAATCCTTCAACGCGTAAGCATGAGATATTTGTTGAAAAAAAACTACCACCCCATAGTAAATAATTATTTTTTTTTAAAATTCATTCTTTCAAAGTCAATATAACTCCAAATCATTGCTTTCCATATTCTTCTTGTTATTTTTGGATCTATTCCATTTCGAATAGACCTGTTCTTAATTTTTTTAAGGATTGCATTAATTCTTTTGCGATCAACTATTTGGTTTTTAAATTTTTTTTCTGACAATATATGTTTAATCAATTGTGTTCTGTTTTTAATTAAAATAAAGATTTTATTATCTAGCTCGTCGATCTTGTTTCTATATTTTCTAAGATTTTTTTTGTGCATTATAGTGACAATTATTCAATTTTAAATCTCTTAAATAGATATGTATATTAATTTTATGATAGTGGAAAATAAAAATATTTATATTGCACGGTGGTTATTGTTAACAACTTTACTTGTCGCTTTGATGATAATCGTTGGAGGTTTGACTAGGTTAACTGACTCAGGTTTATCAATAACCAGATGGGACTTGATTTCGGGCATATTACCACCTTTAACTCTAAACGATTGGGAAAATTTTTTCTCTCTTTATAAGCAAGTACCCGAATATAAATTGTTAAACTCATCAATGTCTTTAGAACAGTTCAAGGTCATTTACTGGTGGGAATATACTCATAGACTTTTGGGGCGTATTGTTGGAATTTTTTATTTAATACCACTACTTTATTTTACATTTAACAAACTAATAAAGAAAGATTCATTAATATCTTTTTATTTCATTTTGCTTTTAATATTTGTTCAAGGTTTGATCGGATGGTATATGGTTAAAAGTGGTTTATCTGTGAGAACAGATGTAAGTCATTTTTTGTTATCACTACATCTAACATTAGCTTTTATTATTTTCATCTTATTATTCTGGAATTACCTTAAATATAAAAATCAACATGCTTTCATTTATTATAAGAAATTGCCATCATATCTACCGATATTTTTCATATTTTGCATTATTATTCAAATTTCTGTCGGTGCTTTTGTATCAGGCCTAGATGCTGGTCAAATATATCAAACTTGGCCTTTAATGAATCAAAGTTATTTTCCTGATGATTCTAAAATAAAAGATTTGTTTTCTATTGAGGCTTTTGAAAAACCTTCAATTGTACAATTCATTCATAGAAATATAGCTTATTTTATAATTCTGTTATTTAGTTTTATTGCAACTATTATATATAGAAACAAAGATTTTATTTATTTACGAAATGCAACTTTGTTAGTTTTTATATTTCTTTTCTTGCAAACTTTTTTGGGGATTTTAACAGTACTTTCTGGCGCACAGATAATTATAGCATCCATACACCAAATAGGTTCAATATTTTTAATTACAGCATCTTTAATTCTAGTATTTAAAAGCTCAAGATGCACAATATGGTCAAATACCTAAGCTTTTTATGATTCAAAAAGTTTGACTTTATCTATAAATCTCAGTATTTATGCGCGAATTATAATGACACCTTTTATTAAAAAAAATGAAATAAAGAATAATTGGCTTTTAATTAATGCAGAGAATGTGGTGGTTGGCAGATTGGCAGCATATATTTCAAAAGCACTGAGAGGAAAGAATAAAAGTCAATATACCCCACATATGGATAATGGAGACTTTGTGGTCGTAACAAATATAGAAAAAATTAAATTTACAGGTAAAAAATTTACTAATAAAAAATATTATAGACACTCTGGACATCCTGGTGGACTTAAAACTACAACCCCACTTATATTAATGAAAAAAAAACCGGAAGAAATTTTAAAATTGGCTGTTAGAAGAATGTTGCCTAGCGGTCCATTAGCAAAAAAACAACTCACAAAATTAAAAATTTACAAAGGTGCTTCACATCCACATGAATCGCAAAATCCTAAGATTATAGATTTTGCAAAAATTAATTCAAAAAACTGCATTTCAATAAATTAATATGGAAAACCAATTAAATTCTGAGCCGATTAATAAAAAAATCAAGTTGGATTTTAAAGATTCTAAATATGCTACGGGCAGAAGAAAAAAGTCTATTGCTAAGGTTTGGCTCAAAAAAGGCTCAGGTATTATTCATGTTAATGGAAAAAAAATGGTTGATTACTTCAAAAAACCAAATTTACAAATTTCAATATGTAGACCTTTAACCTTAGTTAAAAGAGAAAATGAATTTGATATTAGATGTTCAGTAAAAGGTGGTGGTTTATCTGGACAAGCTGGAGCAATAATTCATGGTTTGGCTAGAGCTATTGTACTATTCGAGCCTGACCTTAAGCTTACGTTAAAAAAAGAAAAACTTACCACAAGAGACTCTAGAGCTGTTGAGCGTAAAAAATACGGTCATAAAAAAGCGAGAAAAAGCTTTCAGTTTTCTAAAAGATAATTCTCTATTAGAATATCTCTTAATATTATTAGCTGATACAATCTGAAAAATGAAAGATCCTATTAATATAGCAATTGCTGGGGCCACTGGATATATTGGACTTGAATTAATAAAAATTTTATCCAAACATCCAAAAGTAAAAATTTTATATTTATCAATTTATACCTTCGATAAAAGAATTAACAAAAAAAATCTTCCAAAAATCTCGAGAATTGAAAATGTCAATTGGAATGAGTTAAATGTTCTTTTTACGTCATTGCCAAATGGTAAAGCACAAAAAATTGCGAAAGTTCTACCGGATCACATAAAATTGATTGATTTATCAGCTGATTTTAGGCTGGATGATTATAAGCTTTATAAAAAATGGTATGGAATTAATCATAAATGTAAAAAATTGATAAATAAATCTATTTATGCAATTACAGAATTTTCAAGAAATCATTTAGACAAATATAATATAATTTCTTGTCCTGGATGTTATCCAACATCTGTACAGATTCCATTAGTACCACTAATTCAAAAAAAGGCGATAAATACAAAAAATATTATTATTGATTCTAAGTCGGGTTACTCTGGGGCGGGCAAAAATATAAAAAAAAGATTTAAATTTAAAAATTTATTTAATTCCGTTTCAGCTTATGGGGTTGGTTCTCATAGACACATGATAGAAATTGATCAAGAATTATCAAAAATATCTAAAAATAAAATCAAAGTGCTCTTTACACCACATCTTATACCTATGTTTAGAGGGATTTTATCTACTATTTATTTAGAAACACGAAAAAAATATAATGCTAAAAAAATCTATAAGTTATTAAAAAACTATCATAGAAATAACTTTTTTGTAAAAGTTGCTAAATACAACACTCCAATTGGTACCGGAGATATAATGAACACAAATTACTGTAAAATTTCTGTATGTGAAGACAGAAAAAAAAATAGAGTCATAATCATTTCTGCAATAGATAATCTTATTAAAGGTGGATCTGGTCAGGCCGTTCAAAATATGAATGTGGCTTTTAAAATGAGAGAAACTATGGGATTAGTATGAAAAATCTATTTTTTCTATTTATATTATTTATATTATTTATAATTATTAGTTGTAGTCCTAATAGAGGTGTTTACTGGTGTGGAGATCATCCTTGTATTAATAAAAAAGAAAAAGAAGCGTACTTTAAAAAAACAATGATAGTTGAAGTAAAAAGTTCAAAAAATAAAAACTATAAGAATATTTCTGAAATTGAAAAAATTATGCAAGAAGCTCAGTCAAAAGAAAAAAAGAGAATTAAAGATGAAAAAGATTTAACAAAACAAATAAAGTTAGAACAAAAAAAACAAATTAAAGAAGAAAAAAATTTAGCAAAACAGCTTAAATTGGAAGAAAAAAAGCAAATTAAAGAAGAAAAAAATTTAGCAAAACAGGTTAAATTGGAAGAAAAAAGACGAATTAAAGATGAAAAAAAATCATCTAAAAGAAAAATTATTGTTAGTCAAAAAAAACAATTAAAAAAAAAAGTTGATTTAGATGCTGGTATTACAAATACAGAAATTAAGTTAGGTAAATTTAGCGAGTTGGTTGAAAAAATTACTAAGAAAAATACTTTTAGACCATATCCTGACATTAATGATGTACCAAACTGATTATGAAGCCTGAAAAAATTAATATAGCAATCGCAGGATTTGGAAATATAGGTAGTTATTTTTATAAAATTCTAGAAAAAAATAAAATAAATATATTTAATAAAACTGGAAAAGTACCTTTTGTTAAATATATATCCGCTAGAAATATAAACAAAAAAAGACTAATTAAAATTCCAAAGTCAAAATGGGTAAAAAATCCTTTAAATATACCTTCAATGGACAACGTAGATATTGTTTTTGAATTAATTGGCGGTTCTGAAGGCGTCGCAAAAAAATTAGTATTTTCTGCTTTAAAAAATAAAATCCATGTAATTACTGCAAACAAAGCATTAATGGCAAAATACGGAGATCAACTTGCTTACTTGGCAGAAAAAAATAAAGTTAACCTTGAATATGAAGCATCTGTTGCTGGTGGTGTTCCAATCATAAGATCAATAAAAGATGGCCTAATAGCAAATAAAATTAATAAAATTTATGGCATTCTTAATGGTACAACGAATTTTATTTTATCATCAATGGATATTAGTAAAAAAAAATTTTCTGAAGTTCTTGATAAAGCAAAAAAATTAGGTTTTGCTGAAAATAATCCAATCTCAGATTTAAATGGGAATGATTCTGCTGCTAAATTAAGAATTTTATCGTCAATTGCTTTTAATAAAACTATTTCTAAAAATAAAATCTTAACCGAAGGTATACAAAATATTAATTTAACTGATATTTTGCATGCAAAAAAATTAGGTTATAAAATAAAATTATTGTCGATTTCAGAAATTAAAAACAAAAAATTAATCGAACGTGTTCATCCATGTTTGATTTCAAAACATTCTCATTTAGCTAATATTGATGGCGTATTAAATGCTGTTGTAATCGATGGTTTCCCGATTGGAAGATCTATTTTGCAAGGTGAGGGTGCTGGACCAGGACCAACTTCCTCCGCTCTGATATCTGATTTATGTTCTGTATTAAAAGGAAATATACAATACCCGTTTGGAGTTTCTTATCTTTTGAGAAAAAAGATTGCTAAATTTGATGTATCTAAGCACTTATGCTCTTCTTATTTAAGAATTGAGGTAAAAGATCTTCCGGGAGTTTTATCTTCTGTAACTAAAACTTTTGCAAATAATAAAATTTCAATCAAGAATTTAATACAAAACCCCTATAAAAAAAATAAAAAGGCTTCAATAATAATAATCACTCATGAGAATTTAGAGCAAAATTATAATAATCTACTTTTAAGCTTAAGCAAAAATAAATTTGTACTTAAAAAACCTACCTTTATAAGAATAGAAAAAGTATAGATGATTATAGACAAGTTTCTTATAGACTCTTTTGTTAAGACAACCGAAAGGGCAGCGTATGGTGCTTCTCTTTTTAAAGGCAAAAATGATAAAATAGCAGCTGATCAGGCAGCTGTTGATGAAATGAGAAAAGAGCTAAACACAATTAATATGAAAGGCAAAATTGTTATTGGGGAAGGTGAGCTAGATGAAGCTCCAATGCTATACATAAATGAGGAGGTTGGAACAAGAATCGGAGAAGAATTTGATATAGCTGTTGGCAAAAAATCTACCAAACGCCTTATCTGTATTAGCTGTCACTAGAAGAGGCAATCTGTTTCATGCTCCTGATATTTATATGGAAAAAATTGCAATCGGACCTGGTTTTCCAAAAAATTTGATAGATCTTGATTATGGTATAGAAAAAAATATTAAATTGTTATCAGAAGCTAAAAATACTAAACCGGAAAAATTATCAGCTTGTCTATTAGAACGGCCCAGACATGATTCAATAATAAAATCATTAAATTCAATGGGTGTAAAAATTAATTTCATTAGCGATGGAGATGTTTTAGGTGTAATCTCAGTAGCAATTCCAAAATCAAATATTGATATATATGTTGGAATAGGCGGAGCGCCGGAAGGTGTTTTGGCAGCAGCAGCATTAAATTGTTTGGAATGTCAAATGCAAACTAGACTAGTATTTCAAAATACTAACCAAAAAAATAGAGCAATGGAATTAGGTATTAAAGATTTAAATAAAAAATATAATGTTGAAGATATGGTTAAAAGTGATGTTATTTTTTGCGCCACTGGAGTTACGGATGGTGATTTGGTTAAAGGGATAAAGGATCTTGGAGCCTCTTTTCAATCAGAAACTTTTGTTCTTCATAAAAGCAGCAAAATTAACAAAATAATCAAAAATCAATTAAAAAAATGAGTTTTTCTTCAGTTAGTGGAAAAAACTGGCTATTTAAAGAATTTGATTCATCTGACGTTACAAAATTATCGGAAAGTTATGCACTAACAGAAATTGTAGCTAAACTTTTATCTATAAGAAAAAAAAATATTGAAAATATTAATCTCTTTTTAAATCCAAAAATTAAAAATCTTTTACCAAATCCCTTACATTTAAAAGATATGAAAAGTGCAGTAGATAGAGTTTATAATAGTATTAATAAAAGAGAGTTAATAGGTATTTTTGGTGACTATGACGTCGATGGCGCATCTTCAACAGCTTTATTAACGCGTTATTTTTTGTCAATAAACCAAAAAGTACAAACTTATATACCAGATAGACAGAAAGAAGGTTATGGACCAAATATTGATGGATTTAACGCTCTTATTCACCAAGGTGCAAAAATTATTTTTACTGTTGATTGTGGAACTTTAGCATTTGAACCTATCAAAATAGCCCAAGACTCAAATGTTGACGTTATAGTGTTAGATCATCATCAATCAGATATCAAACTTCCTAACGCTTGCGCAATTATAAATCCAAATAGGTACGATGATACTTCAGGGCTTAATTATCTTTGTGCGGCTGGAGTATGTTTTGTTTTTTTAGTTGGTTTAAATAAGAAATTGCGTGACGTAAATTGGTTTAAAAAAAATAAAATAAATGAACCAAATATTTTAAATTTTTTAGATTTGGTGTCTCTAGGTACTGTGTGCGATGTTGTTCCTTTAATTGGTTTAAATAGAGCTATCGTAAAACAAGGACTTAAGGTTATTAAAAAAAGGTCAAATTTAGGTTTAAAAACTTTATATGACTTATGTAAAATTGAATCTCTACCTACGACATTTGACTTAGGTTTCATATTAGGTCCAAGAATAAATGCCGGGGGGAGAGTCGGTAAGGCTTCACATGGAGCGGAACTATTAACTTCTGATGATCCACAAAAAACGTATAAAATTGCCATCGATTTAGATAAGTCTAATAAAGAAAGACAAAGTATTGAATTGATGTTATCTGAACAAGTAAATTCTGAAGTAAAAAAATACCACAACCATCCCGTATTAGTAATGTCAGGAAATTATTGGCATGAAGGAATAATAGGAATTGTTGCATCAAGAATTAAAGAAAAATACAACAAACCAACAATATTAATTTCTTTAAATAAAAAAATAGGAAAAGGTTCTGCTAGATCAGTTATTGGTTTTGACATAGGAAGTCAAATCATTAAGGCTGTTCAATCAGGTATTCTTGAAAAGGGAGGCGGACACAAAATGGCTGGAGGATTTACTCTAAAAAAAGAAAAAATACCTATCCTTAGAGATTTTTTAATCAAGAATTTTGAGAAATCATGTCCAGGCTATTCAAAAAATATAAATTTGTATCTAGATACAATAATTGCTCCTAGCGCTTTAAATGAAGAATTTTTTCAGGAGGTAAATTGTTTAGCCCCTTTCGGTTCAGGTAATAGTGAACCTAAATTTGTAATAGAAAATATAAAAGTAGTTTCATCTAATATAATTGGCAACAATCATATAAAGTCTATTTTAAGTGGAAAAGATGGCTCAACATTTAAAGCATTTGCATGGAATGCTAAAAATAGCCCTCTAGAACCTTTTCTCAATAAAAAAAATAAAAAAAAAATAAATATAGCTGGAAAAATGAGATTAAATGAATGGAAGGGAAAAAGAAATATTGAATTTCTGATCGAGGATATTTCGCTTAATTAATTTTTTTCCAAGAATCTATTGAGCTGTTATAAATTTTACTCCGTGCCTGAACAGCACTAGCTGTTTTGATTGGCCTTTTATTATTATGAAAATTTAAGCAATCATTACTCCAATCTAAATCGCAATTGCTTAATAAATTTTGAATTTCAGTCTCAGTATTAGAAATTAAATTTTCGTACTTTATATCGTAAATAAAATCAGGCAAAAAATTGGTCCAATATTTCATCAAATCGTCATAAAGGTTGTAATATTCAACAATTTCACTGATATCATAAGCAAATTTAATTTTTCCGCTACTAAACTGATTTTTAAATATTGATAAACAGTTATCTTTAGCATTTCTATAACAATGCACAATTTTAGATTTAGGTAATATAAGTTTAATGAATCCAACGTATAAAAAATTTATGGGCAATTTATCTGTAGTTCTATCTGAATCATTAGAAATATTTTTCATTTTAGCAATATATTCCTCACCGATTTTTTTTAAATTATCCTTGTCAAAATTTGGTATTTCTTCAAAAAATAGATGTAAATTATTATCTCCAAAATTTTTTTTAATCAGATGTGGAATAAAATCTACCTCTTCAGCACCGTATACTTTAAAATGGCTGGATAATATTTGCTCAACTAATGTAGTACAAGAACGTGGCATACCAATAATAAATATTGGAGAATAATCTGAACATCCGTTATTTTTATACTTATCAAACAACTTTTTATTATATATTCTTTTGATTTTTTCAAATTTTTCCTTTTCTAATTTTAATGAAAAATCAATTTTTTTTCTTTGAAGGAAATTTGCTTCTTTGTAATGAGCAAAAGATTTATCAAAATTTTTAGTATCTTCATAAGCTTTTCCTAAGGCAAATCCAAGCTCTATTCTTTTTTCCGAATCATTAATATTAATATTTTTATATATTTTTTTTAGCTTATTAAAATGAGCATTATTATCTGTATATTTCGTTATTCTACTTAACGATCTATGTGTGACTGTAAAATTAGGATTCAATTTTAGAGATTCTTCAAAATGTTTTTTAGCCTCATTAAATTTTCCTATCGTCACATAAGCTGTACCTAAATTATGATGTGCATATGAAAATCTTGGATTTATATCTATTGCCTTTTTATAACAATCTATAGCGTCTTCAACCTTGTCAAGATAATCATATAAATTTCCTAAATTATTGTGCGGTTCAGATATTTTTTTATCTAAAGAAATTGCTTTTTTGTAATAGTTCTCCGCTTTTTTAATATTGTCAGCTGTTTTTTGTTTGTAAAATAAAAGTCCTATATTATTGTAAATCATACCAAAATTTGGATCAATACTAATGCCTTTTTCATAACATTTCATTGTACAAAAAAACTACTTTAGGATTATTATTAATAAGTTTTTTCGTAAGAAGTTCAGCTTTTGATAAATTTCCTGTGTTAAAAACATCTACGACAGATTGAATATGTTCTTTTAATTTTTCCATTAATTACTTTGTTACTATTTTAATTTATCCAACTAGTCATTCTTTTCAAAAAAATCAAACCTTTTGATCATTGAAACAACTTTGAATATATAATAAATACTAGATGAATTTAATAGGTCCCATCGTCTAACGGTTAGGACAGGTGGTTTTCAATCACCTAATCGGGGTTCGATTCCCCGTGGGACCGCCAAAAATTACTAGTTCCAAATCTAATTAATGACTTATTTTGTTTATCTAATAGGAAATTATAAAAATTCACGATTAATAACTTATGTTGGATATACTAATAATCTCAAAAAAAGGCTTGGTTTGCATAATTGTGGGAAAGGCGCAAAATTTACTAAAGGAAGAACTTGGAAGTTATTATATTCTGAAAAATGTAAAACAAAAAGAGAGGCAATTTTAAGAGAACATTATATAAAGAAAAATAGAAAATTCAGAGATTCAATTAAAAATAAATTTAGATGAAAATTTCAATTTTACTACCATATAAAGAAAACTTCTCTCCAGCATATGCTGGAGCTGTGTCTTTATTTGTTAAGGACATAACTAAAATTAGTAAATTTAAAAAATGCATTACTATTTATGGTAATACAAATTTTAAAAGAACTTTTAATCTTAATTATAAAAATATTTTCTTAAAAAAAAATATAGTTCAAAGTGGTAGTAGAAATTATGTAAACGAATTTTTAAAATTTGAAAAAAAAGCTCCATCTAACATTATAGAAATTCATAATAGACCAAATTATTTTCATTTAATTTTTTCTTCTTTAAAGAAACAAAAAATAATTTTATATTTTCATAACGATCCACTTTCAATGACAGGTTCAAAATCTGTTACCGATAGGAAAAAGTTACTAGCAGATGCTACGAAAATAATTTTTAACAGTCACTGGTCTAGAAAAAGATTTTTAGAAGGTATTGAAGGCCTGAATATAAATTCTGAGAAAATGAATGTTATTTACCAATCTACGTCTCTTGCAAAGGTCAATATAAATAAAAAAAAAAATTGGATTACTTTTGTTGGTAAATTAAATCGAGCTAAAGGCTACGACTTATTTGGAAAAGCTGTATTAAAAATACTTAAAAAATATAAAACTTGGAAAGCAATTGTTATTGGTGATGAACCAAGAATGCAGTTGAACTTTAAACACAAAAGATTAAAAAATCTTGGTTTTCAAAGTCACGATAAGGTTTTGAAAATTTTTGAAAAAACAAGTATTGCTGTTGCATGTTCAAGATGGGATGAACCATTAGGCAGAACTAGTTTGGAAGCCACTAGCAGAGGATGCGCTACGATTATAAGCAACAAAGGTGGTTTGCCAGAAACTGTAACTCATGGCATAATTCTTAGGGATCTGAATGTTGATTCTGTATATTTGGCTATTAAAGATTTAATAGAAAATAAAAATAAAAGGTTGGAATTACAATATCTTTCTATAAAGAATTTTTTTCACACTAACCGTGTAAGTGCACAAAATATAGATGATTACAGAGAAAAGCTTTTACAATTTTCATTAACATTAAACAAATTTAAAACTTATGTACCAAAAAGCTTAAGAATTTTGCATGTTACTAATTTTAATGAACGATATGACGGAAGACTTTTTTTTAATACTGGAAGAAGATTAAATAATGGTTTTATTAGGTTAGGTCACAGTGTTTTGGAATTTAGTGACAGAGATATCATCAAACATTACAAAAGCTTTAAAGATTATTCTGGTGCAAAAACTTTAAATGAAAAATTAATTAATACAGTTTATAATTACAAACCAGATTTGTTAATTTTTGGCCACGCTGATTTAATTAACGGAAATACACTATCCTACTTAAAAGAAAATTATAGGAATTTAAAAATTGCTCAATGGTTTCTTGATCCATTGATAAAAGATGGACCCGATTATCAAAAAAATAAATCTAGAATATTAGATAAAATTGAATTTACCGATTCAAACTTTATTACAACTTCGCCCGATGTATTAGATTTTTTACCAAAAAAAAAATTATGCTTATTTATGCCAAATCCAACGGACTCTTCTTTTGAAGTTTTAAGCAACTATGAAAATAACCATTGTTCCATGGATGTGTTTTTTGCATTAAGCCATGGAGTCCATAGAGGTAAATTAAAAAAAGGTAAACATGATGAAAGAGCAGATTTTGTTAATCGTTTAGTTGAAATTACTCCTAATGTAAAATTTGATTTGTATGGAATAAATAATATTCAACCAATTTGGGCTGACTCATTTCTTAAATCAATTTCAAATGCTAAAATGGG